>WLWD01001044.1_pt1 | contig 74209 bp, 42 predicted proteins | sample 6712731 | NCBI WGS metagenome assembly WLWD01 (sample SAMN12718690, study PRJNA576275) | sponge metagenome | isolation source: marine sponge | host: Mycale hentscheli | place: New Zealand: South Island, Marlborough, Capsize Point | collected 2014-11-01
GGATGGCCAGAATGAACTCATATTTTGTACACGGGGTACCAGCCACATTTAAAAAAACATTACAACGAGTTTTTTCTTTTAAATAGGATACAAAAAAAATAATATAAAAATATTTAAACAAATGGAAAACGAATACTAATATCAAAAAAACGGCGTTGTAATGTTGTGGGGAAGCCCCTAGGCTACCGCTGGAAAAAAAAATCGACTTCGTAACTGCAACGGTCGCCCCTTTATTTCGCTGAATAGCCGTAAGGTTTGTACCGTTGTTTCTCCGTTCCTGGTCGGTCTTTTTTCTTGAAACTTGGTTTATAAGAGCTGTCTGTTGGTGTCTGTTTCAACTGCAACAACAAAGTAAGCATACATTGAACAAACAACGAGAAATAAATACATAGCATAACTCCTCCGTCTGCGGTTTAGCGCTGCGGTTTCAAGTGGTACTGCACCCTTAATGCTGTAGTTTCAGAATAAACTGGGGTCAAGCCTAAAAAGCCGTTTTTTTTTTAAGAAAAAAAGTTCCCCGCGCGCGCGTTTAATTACATACGTACGTCCAAACATTATTGGTGAGCGAGACACTTACGGGGGGGGTAACACAAGCGAAAATCGGGGATGTTTATTTATTGGCGAGCGAGCGTAGCGAGCGAGAAACTTACAGGGGTAACACAATTGAAAATCGGGGATGTTTGTTTATCAGTATGTATGGACGTACGTATGTCATTTTGTACTTTGACCCACCGTACTAGTGGTGTGCTTGAGCACAAATGGCGAGCGAGCCTAAAGACTATACTATTTTTATTGTTAAATTACGCATATAAGGTAAAGGGGTCCAATGCCATAGTAACCACTCCCCTCAACTGTTTGAATTGAAAAAGAAGTAACAAAATCAAGTCACGTTATTTAAAAATTTCTTTGTGATATTCTTAATAGTAGTTGTAACGCACAATACTTTCACACAACTGAACATACCTACGCAAGACTTACCTTCGTGGTTCGTCTTGTGGACAATGAAAACAAATGCTGTTGAGTAGGGCTTATGATTGTGACAAATAGCGTATTAACTTACCACCGCCACTAACTCGAATAGAAATGGAGCTCCAGTAAGTTTTGCACCCGCAAAACAATTCAAAGCGGTAAACAATTCAATTTCTAAGGTGATACGGGTAATGGTCGCTACACCACAGGATTCTGTTTAGTGAAGTTTGGGACGGGGTCGAACGCGGAGCGAACACAAAAATACGGAGGGTCAAAGTACAAAATGACATACGTACGTCCAAACATATATACAAATAAATAAATAAACTAGTGGTGTGCTAGAGCACAAATGGCGAGCGAGCTTTAAACTACACTATTGTTAAATGATTGATTTTAACAAGTAACACTCAAGCTACTAAAATAATAGTCAAGTTTTTAAATTACGTATGCGGTAAAGGGGTTTCAAAGCCGTAGTAACCGCTCCCAGCAACTGTTTGAATTGAAAAAGAAGCAACAAAATCAAGTCACTTTATTTAAAGTTTCCTTTGTGACATTCTTAATAGTAGTTGTAACGCACAATACTTTCACACAACTGAACCTACGCAAGACTTACCTTCGCGGTTCGTCTAGTGGACAATGAATTTACAAGTAAATGCTGTTGAGTAGGGCTTATAACTGTGACAAATAGCAACTAACTCGAATAGAAATGGAGCTCCCATAAGTTTTTGCGTTAAACTGCACCCGCAAAAGAATTCAAAGCAGAAACAATTCAATTTCTAAGGTGATACGGGTAATGGTCGCTAAACCGGAGGATTCTGTTTAGTGAAGTTTGAGACGGGGTCGAACGCGGAGCGAACACAAAAATACGGAGGGTCAAAGTACAAAATGACATACATACGTCCAAACATATATAAATAAATAAACAAACATCCCCGATATTCGATTGTGTTACCCCTGCAAGTGTCTAGCTCGCTACGCTCGCTCGCCAATTATTGTGTTCTCTCCGCGTTCGCCCCATTCCCAAACTTCACTAAACAGAATCCTCTGGTTTAGCGACCATTACCCGTATCACCTAGAAATTTAATTGTGTACCGCTTTGAATTCTTTTGCGTGTGCAGTTAAAACTCTAAAACTTCCATTTAGTCGCTATTTGTCACAGTTATAAGCCCTACTCAACAGCATTTACTGGAAAATGCATTGTCCACTAGACGAACTACGAGGTAAGTCTTGCGTAGGTATGTTCAGTTGTGTGAAAGTATTGTGCGTTACAACTACTATTAAGAATATCACAAAGAAATTTTTAAATAACGTGACTTGATTTTGTTGCTTCTTTTTCAATTCAAACAGTTAAGGGACTTCCATTTCTATTCGAGTTAGTGGCGGTGGTAAGTCAATGCGCTCTTTGTCATGGTTATAAGCCTTGCGCACAGTATTTACCTGAAAATACATTGTCCACTAGACTACTGCAGGTAAGTCTGTGTAGGTGCATGTCCAGCTGTGTCAAATCATTGTGTGTTACAACCACTACTTAGCTAAAGAATATCACAAAGAAAACTTTTAAATAACGTGTATTGTTTTGTTATTGTTGTTTTTTCCTTCAATTCAAGCAGTTGCAGAGAGTTGTTACTATGGCACTGAAATCCCTTTACCCTGTATGCTAAATTTAAAAACTGGACCTTATTTTCAGTAGCTTCAGTGTTAGAAGTCAATAAAAATAGTATAGTCTTTAGTCTCGCTCGCCATTTGTGCTCAAGCACACCACTAGTATAAACAAATAAACAAACATCCCCAATTTTCAATTGTGTTACCCCTGTAAGTGTCTCGCTCGCTGCTCTCGCTCGCCAAAAATTGTTCAGGCCAGCTGAGCAGCCTCTTCAAGTCTTCCTCCCTGATATAAGCGCTTCGAGGAAAGTCCCAAGACGTTACTGCGAACGGTTACTATGGCATTGAAACCCTTTACCAAACGTAATTTGAAAAACCTTGTCGTTTTTTGGGGCTGCTTAATGCCACTCGTTGGTTGTCAAGTGCCACTGGTAGCCAAAGTGGTTAAAATAGTAAAACCAAGGAAGCTACCATTACTGGGGAGAAGCTGAGTAAGTAGGTAATTCCATATTTGTCAGCTGAAATAACATAAATAACTCTTGCTATGTTTTTTTGGTAGAGCTTCCTGCTTGTTCACCAGTTACTGGTAATTGAGGTAGTTAGAATGGTTATATTGGATACTACACAAGTTATCACTATTCCTGAAATTGAGGTAAGAAAGTATTTCTGTAAATTAATGGTCAACTACTATTTACTTTTTGCATGAACTAAGCTAAAGTATATTAGCTATTGGAGCAAGCATACCTTTTACACTGGAATTCTCACTAAGTAACAGAATGTTGTTTAAAAAAACTTGCTTAAGCCAACTCAACTTTATACAGTAGCTAATACTGAGTTGCTCAGAATTGAAGCATGTGGCTGTGGGTTAAAATCAAACATTATTCAAATCTGTATAGTGTGGGGCCACCCCTCGCAAGTAAAGAGAGAAGAAAGAAAGAGAATAAAATAAAGAGAAGAGAAGAAAGAAAGAGAATAAAATAAAGAGAAGAGAAGAAAGAACTTATGGAACAGAGAATGCATTTTTGTGTCTTAATTATTGTTGTGTATTATTGGCGAGCGAGCGTAGCGAGCGAGACACTTACAGGGGTAACACAATCGAAAATCGGGGATGTTTGTTTATTTATTTATTTATTTATATATATGGACGTACGCATGTCATTTTGTACTTTGACCCTCGCGTTTTTGTGTTAGTTACGTGGTCGACCCTCGAGTATTAGGGGTGGATAATGCAAAATCGGGTATATGTTATATATATTCCCTCGAGTAGTAGCTAGTGGTGTGCTTGAGCACAAATGGCGAGCGAGCCTGATGTTAGGTAACATAAAACTAAGTATTGTTACTATGTTTTAGCTTAGTTCATGCAAATACTGTAATAGCAGTTATGACCTTTTATTTCAGCAAACAAATACAAAATCACTCTCTTACCTGATTAATGGTAACTTTTGTAGTATCAAACATCAACCATTCTGATAATCTCAATCACCAGTAACTCTTGAACAAGCTCTCAGCTACGATAAAAAAATAAACCGGTGTTATTATTTGTAATTTTAGCCAACAAAATAATATGGAATTACTACTTACTTCATTCTTGAGTATGGATAACTTCTGATTGAAGTTACTTTGACCATCTGAATTACCTTGAATTCTTGACAACAAGCTCTCACCTACAAAAACAAAAACAATCAATTTTAGCACACAAATACAAAATTATTTTCTTACCTCATTTTCTTGAGCAGTGGCAACTTTTGTAGTACCAAATTTGAGCCAATCTGACTATTTGAATTTACCAGTCACTGTTGACAAGCTCTTAGCTACAAAAAAGAAAGGCCAGAGTTAATTTTGCATATTTAGCTAACAAATATGGAATTACGTACTAACCTCAGCTTCCCTCGAGTAGTAGCTTCCTTAGCATTAATACTACGGCATTCTGACTACCAACAGCTCTTGTGTTAGTTACGTGGTCGACCCTCGAGTATTAGGGGTGGATAATGCAAAATCGGGTATATGTTATTGGCGAGCGAGCGAAGCGAGCGAGACAGTATTAGGGGTGGATAATGCAAAATCGGGTATATGTTATATATATATATATATGTATGTATGTATGGATGGTACGTATGCTCTTTAAACGCTCGCGCGGGGACCTTTTTTCTCCTAAAAACACGGCTATTTAGGTTTGACTCCAGTTTATTCTTAAACTACAGCATTAAGCAAACCTTACTTTATACTTAAGCTCCAAAGTATGAGAAAATTCCTGCTAAAACGCTTGTTTCAAGACACAAAAAGTTGATTCGACCGGTTACTATGGCATTGAAGACCCTTTTCCAGACTTAATTTCAAAACTTCGCCGTTTTATGGGGGGATACGGAGTGCCGGTTGTTGGTTGTCAAGAGCCGTTGGTAGTCAGAATACCGTAGTATTAATGCTATGGAAGCTACTACTTCTCGAGGGAAGCTGAGATAAGTACGTAATTCTATATTTGTTAGCTAAATATGCAAAATTAACTCTGGCCTTTCTTTTTTGTAGCTAAGAGCTAGTCAACAGTGACTGGTAAATTCAAATAGTCAGATTGGCTCAAATTTGGTACTACAAAAGTTACCACTGCTCAAGAAAATGCGGTAAGAAAGTAATTTTGTATTTGTGTGCTAAAATTGATTGTCTTTTGTTTTTGTAGGTGAGAGCTTGTCGTCAAGAATTAAAGGTATTTCAGATGGTCAAAGTAACTTCAATTTCATACTACAGAAGTTATCAATACTCAAGAATGATGTAAGTAGTAATTCCATATTTGTTGGCTAAAATTACAAATAATAACACTGGTTTATTTTTTATCGTAGCTGAGAGCTTGTTCAAGAGTTACTGGTAATTGAGATTATCAGAATGGTTGATGTTGATACTACAAAAGTTGGTAAGAGAGTGATTTTGTATTTGTTTGCTGAAATTAAATGTCATAACTGCTATTATAGTGTTTGCATGAAGTAAGCTAAAACATAGTAACATTTTATGTTACCTAACCATCAGGCTCGCTCGCTATTTGTGCTCAAGCACACCACTAGTATATATGTATGTATGTATGGATGGTACGTATGCTCTTTAAATGCGCGCGCTTCTAATTACGTAAGTTAGGTAAAGCGTTTACAGTTCCAGTATTTTTCAATTAACGAGCGCGGAGAATCATACTGCACTGCCTTATGCAACTTTGTTTCAACCAAAAAGTATACAGCTACTCTCTTCTTGAAACAATTGTGAAGTCTTTGTCAAGCTGCCTTCTTTGCCACTGCTTTCGAAGTTTTTATTCAGGTAATTCTGTTAGTTTAGTCTGGGATCAGAGACTTTAGATTCTCTGATGCTAACTGAGAATGGAAAGGGTTACACTGTGCACTACAGTTAGATGTAATTTCTGTCCTATTTTTCTGTAAAAAGAGTCTGCTCGCTCGCCATGCATTTGCGCTATTTCCTTATTTTCAGTAGCTTCAGTGTTAGAAGTCAAAATCATTCATATAAAAATAGTATAGTCTTTAGGCTCGCTCGCCATTTGTGCTCAAGCACACCACTAGTTTATTTATATATATGGACGTACGCATGTCATTTTGTACTTTGACCCTCGCGTTTTTGTGTTAGTTACGTGGTCGACCCCGTCCCAAATTGCACTAAACAGAATCCTCTGGTTTATCGATCAGTACCCGTATCACCCTAGAAATTGAATTGTTTACCCATTTTGAATTCTTTTGGGGGGCAGTTATAACGTGAAAACTTAAGGGACTTCCATTTCTATTCGAGTTAGTGGCGGTGGTAAGTCAATGCGCTCTTTGTCATGGTTATAAGCCGTGGCAACAGTATTTACTCGAAAATACATTGTCCACTAGACTACCGCGAAGGTAAGTCTGTGTTGGTGCATGTCCAGTTGTGTCAAAGCATTGTGTGTTACAACCACTACTTAGCTAAAGAATATCACAAAGAAAACTTTTAAATAACGTGTCTTGTTTTGTTGTTGTTTTTTCCCCTTCAATTCAAGCAGTTGCAGAGAGTTGTTAATATGGCACTGAAATCCCTTTAACGTTTATGCGAAATTTAAAAACTGGACCTTATTTTCAGTAGCTTCAGTGTTAGAAGTCAAAATCATTCATATGAAAATAGTATAGTCTTTAGGCTCGCTCGCCATTTGTGCTCAAGCACATCACTAGTAATGTAGCAAGTGTGAAAGGACAATGGTGTAGATTTATTGTACGTATGTTTGTGGACTTCGGTGTGCATGCGTGTGCCTGCTCTAGGCGTGAACCTAACGCTCTAGAGCAGGATGTTTAGAGCTTTTCGTGTCAATTGTAGGTGTGGTCTTATTTTTGTATTTATAGTTCGTCCTCGTGTGTGTGAGTTCAGTTCTTAGTCATTGCTCTCATCATCTCATATCATTTTCGTTAGACCTAAAACTCTGATCTAGAAATGGGACTGTGCGCTGGAATTAGACCACCCTCCTAGCGTATGAGCAATTGATTGGAACTCTGGTGGCAGCGTTCAAGCTATCTCCCCCACATATAGTTTTAAAAAAAACTTGTGAAAAAGTGAGAATACATCTAAAGGATTTTACTGTGATCAAGACAATATATGCCCATGGACTTTGATTGCTAAAGTAAAAGTATAGGGTAAAATACATACTTCAATGTATGCTATACAGCTACTCCAGCTGGTGTATAATTCTTACGGTTACAGTAGTACAGTCTCACTCTCAAATTTTTCTTATTATTCATGAAATTTTTGCTCCATTGGTGGCCTGTTACAGACATTTTTTTAATTCTCTGTATTGTTAAAAAAAGAAAAAAAAACAGCCTGTGAGCGAGAGAGAATACATTTAATGAGTAAAAGAATAAAAGAAGGCTGAGAAAGAAATCGTGAAGTAATTTAAACTTCCATGTATAGACAAAATCTTAGAAGAAAGAAAATTTCAGCGGGTCTGTTGAAAACTAGGTTGTAGCATAGCAGTCACAAGGCCGTCGGAACCGCTGAGGCTGGTGAGGTTTCGGCCTCACCACGTTTTTGCCGAAGTGGGCGTGGTTTTGTTTGGCGAGCGCTTATTATCACGTTGCCTTTTAGCTTAGGTAAAATGGCATCGATGTTGGAGTCCAAAGGTGAACTATGATTACTTAATTTTCCACACCATTGACTTTGTTCTACCAAACTCAAATTAGTATTCTATTCAATTAATTTACACTTTCAATTTATATAAACTTATGGAAGTCTACCTGCATACAATGTTTTTTCTTTTTTCCTGTGTACTTTACTTTCACCACCCCACCTTGAGCATGCCTATAAAACTACCAGTCATTCAGTCATTTTATAGTTGTTGTTCTTGTTCTAGTCGTTGTGATTACATTATATTGAAGAACCTCGTGAACTAACCTTACCACTACCTAGCTAACCACCATTGTGAGTGTAGCCAGAGCTAAAATACAGTCAACTAGCTACTAAAGTTTTGGCTGCATTCAATCATCCATGAAGCCTAGAAAGCTGCAAGTGCCAGTAGTTGGAACAGAGCCGCACCAGCAATCCTCTCTTCCATTTAAGTTCCCAAGGAGAGAATTTGGGAAGGAAAAGGTCGTAAAAAGATCGGTTTTGCTACAATGTCAGGTAAATATGCTGGAGTAGTTGCTAAAGTATTAAAAGAAGAGCCTAATGCTGTGTACACACACTGCTATGGCCATTCACTCAGCCTTGCATGTGGAGATGCAATCAAACATTCTAAAATTATGAAAGATTCACTTGATACAACTCATGAAATCACAAAACTTATAAAGAAGTCCCCACGTAGAGTTACATTGTTTGAGAAACTGTGATACACCTGGTGTTAGAGTTCTTTGTCCAACAAGATGGACAGTAAGGGCAGACTCCTTAAAGAGTATCTTAGACAATTTTAAAGTTCTTCAAGAATTGTGGGAAGAAGCTATTGACTCAGTGAAAGACACTGAAATGAAGGCTCGTATAAATGGAGTTGCATCTCAAATGAAGACATTTGATTATTATTTTGGAATTTGTTTAGGGCATTTGATTCTTAAACACAGATAACTTGAGCAGAGCATTGCAAAAGAGTGACATATCAGCCTCAGAAGGCCAGGAAGTGGCCTCCATGACTTTGACTCTTAAATCTATACGTTCTGATGACATCTTTAAGTTATTTTGGGAAAAGATTTGTAAAGAGGTTGAACATTTTTGTATTTCACCACCAGGTTTGCCACATCGTCGTAAAGCTCCTCGATGATTCGAAGAAGGAGATGCAGAGAGTGTGTTTCCTGAAACACCAGATGACTACTACAGACCTATCTACTTTGAAGCATTGGATCTCATCACCACTTCTATTACTGATCGATTTAATCGGCCTGGTTATAATGTTTTTCATAGTGTTCAAAATCTTATCCTAAAAGCAGTTCAAGGACTGGATTATGAAGCTGAGTTAAAGTGTGTGGCTAATTTCTATACGACTGATTTTAATTATGAATTATTAAGAACTCAGCTGGAGATACTGAGAGCTAATTTCACTTCAAATCAAACCTCTGTTAAAATCACTGACGTTACTGAATTCTTTAAAGTAATGACTCCAGGTCAGCGAGAACTTCTATCTGAAGTGTGTCAATTGTTTCAACTCCTACTTGTAATACCAGCAACTAATGCTGTCAGGGAAAGGTCCTTTAGTGCTGTATGAAGAGTGAAAACGTATTTGCGTTCGACAATGGCTCAAGACAAGCTGAATCACATCATGACTTTGCATATTCATCGAGGTCTTACTGATGATTTAAGCTTGATTGGAAGTGCTAACCGATATATTCATGGAAGTGATCATAGAGAACAGATTTTTGGGAAATTTGTGGCAACAAATGTAATTGAAACTTTTTATTTGTAAACATAAATTAAATTTTCTTGAACAATGTTTGAAACTTTTTTTAAAAATATAAATTAAATTTTCTTGGCTAATAATTGGCCGTGATTATTTGTAAATATAAATTAAATTTTCTTGACTAATATTGGCCTCACCACTTTGTATTTGCTTCCGACCCCCCTGCAACAGCATAAATACAGAATTGAAGAGTTAATTTAAACTGAAATAAAAAAAATTAATTTTTAAAACAATTCTAATTGACTTTGTTGACATATTGAGAAAACAAAGTGCTAGTAGTTCAATATTTGTTACGCTGAATTCTGGAACACACCACAAAATTTATGAATCATTCATATTTCTTTGTACAATTCCATAGGCAGAATTTTTGCTTATAACAGAAATATCATTATATTCTTGTACTTGATCAATTTCATCAGGTGGCTTTATAAAAATATTCTCCTTAATATTTGTTTTTCTATAAGTAAAGAATAAAAAAAATGAAACATTCATACTGTCAGCATTGGAAATAATTGTGTTAGTACTTCATGTCACTTCTAGCTGCCTAATTATTGGGGCTATAGTTACTCTAATATTGAAAGCCTATAATATTTTTCTTAGGAACCTGAACAGTAATGATTGTGCTCCAGCATGGCTAACATGATGAGAACAAGCAGTAGGCATATTCCCTATTTTTGACTGCTATGCTACAGTCTCACTCTCAACACAGACTAACAAAACTTCTCTTTTTTCAAAGATTATTTTTTTTGTTGAATTTTTTTATACTCCTCTAAAAATTTCAGTGTCATGTGAGTTATGTAGGCTGAATTCATACACTGTGGCCTGCCATGCTCGGCTCAAAGTGAGATTAGCCCAGCTTAAGTTATGCACTTGACTAGGAATTTAACTAAGATAGTATAATTGAGCAAAATTTCACTACCTCTGGCTGCTTGCCCTTGAAGCCCAACACCCCCACCTTCCACCTATTATCCTGTTCTGATAAGTGATTGTCCTGACACTTGTCGGTGTATGTCCCAGGCTACCGAGACACCAACTATATTGCCCTATCTATGATGAGTGAGAGAATATTAGAAAATGAGTATAAAGAGTGTATCTGTTTAATAGTTGAGTTTGAATGTGCTTTTAAAATCTTCCGTATTCCACCTTTACTAAAATTGTAACAAAAATTAATAACCTAACCATACTTTATCTGAAAAAGAAAGTATATGGGCAATGTAAGCCATTGCAAAATACTAACCTTTACTTAATGTCCTTGTTTCATGTAAGAGAGTTTATATTATAAAAAAACAACAAACAATAATCTTTCCTTAGGGAATAGAATTTTTAAGTTAGTGCACTGTTCATTACATTGTAGGTTTGATAGACAAAAAGTTATGCACAACATCTATATCTTGAAACAATGTGGTTAGCTATGTTGGTTTTACTTTCTTTATAGAGAAGTTGGTTTTAATTCCTTTGTCATGTAGTTCTTAATTAGGTTACCCAGGTTTTTATCATTAAATTTAAAAAGAAATTTACAAATAATATAACTGTGTTCAAGATTAGGTAGATTATGAGTTGTGTAGATTTTTGAGTTGCTTTAAAACATGTACAGTCATGTGAATGTTATTGAGTTAGCTGGCAGTAGAGTGAGAAATATCTATGGCAAAGAGATCATTAAGTTTACATAACTGTTTTTGTATTAGTCAATTCCCATCCTTTGGTAGCAAAAAAAAACATGTAATTCTTTGTGGAGGATGTTTTTTGTGATAACATAATATATTCAACCTTTTCCCAAACTTAATCTGAACTGATGATGCATGTAAACAACATCAGAAGGAGCCTATATACAATTATATAATTATTTGTAATGACACTATTGTGTATTTACCCAGAATACTCAATACAATAATAATATATTCTTTTGGGAATTTTTAAAGTTGATTCTGATAAACACAGTGTTTTGTGGAAAGGTTAATTGATGAACCTTTAATGTTTAGCCAGCATGTGACTCTTCCTACAAATTCAAAGCCTCACATGAACTCTATTAAAGCCCATTGAATGATACTCCTGCTGTTGTGATTTAGACTAAACAATTATGCACATATAGTGCATAATATATAAGTGGTGCCATTAATTAAATGTAGTTTTAACTGGATGGTGGTCATTAACATCATCAAAACAGTAATAATAAATTCATTTTTGTAACTGGCTGCTGTTATTTACAATAAGAGGGTCAATTAATAGATATCCCACCTTCATTAGATTCTGAATGTGTTGTACCTAAAATATCTGATTTACTAATGAGGGTATATCATGTGAAAGATGTCCTTTAGTCATACCAAGTATGTCATAATTCTTTACATACCAGTAGCTACAACACTAAATATTTTGGTCAGTAATGTAGTTGCAGAGCATCCATTTGTAATGTATTTTTTAACGTTTTTATCTAAAAAAAAGAAAAAGAAGTGAGAACGAGAGAGGAGAATGGTGTAGTAAGCAAACTTAATGATTCTGGAGGGAATGAATAATGAGTAATGTTTCATACAATAGAATGTGGGTGTGGTTAGAAAGAATGAAAAACTGTTAGCTGTTGGCTGAATTTGGGGTAGGGAAGGAAAAATAAAGAGTAATAGAGATAATGGCATTATTAATGGGATCTATATTGTAGCATAACAATACACATATCCACAGACTTCTAAGTTGATGCATTATTTTATAGTAATCAACTTGTGATCTGTACTAGATTATTACAGGGATAAGACTGCACAAGCTAAACCTATTAATCATTGAAAATATCTAATTTGCTTGATTGTTTCATTCATACTTGACATTACTCAAATGCTATGAATTTAGTATAGTATGTAAGTATAGTATTGAGGGGCATTTATAATTATTCTATAGTTGTTTTATCTTGTGTACACTTTGTAGAATGTCAAACTTGACATTCACTATAAATAGCTATTATTTATGAGACCTACTGATACTGTTATAGATACATAAAGCTAATTATGATGGCGATGCTGACAACAGCAGAGCAATAGTAAACAGCTACTAAAACATCATTCAGAGTGAGTTTAGTCCAGTTTAAGTTATGTACTTGACTAGGAACTCAACTAAGATTACTGATTGCACCAAATGTTATGTGATAGAGGTCAACTCTTGGGAAGCAGCCGAAAAAGTTACCATTTTAATCAACCCCATACCCACTTGTTGTCTAATGGTTTACATTTTTGTTTAAATTATCACCACGAAAATGTCCACCTTTTTTACTTTTGAGGAAGACTTAATCGAGATGTCAAATAATTAGGTTAAGTCTTATTAACATAAAGAAACTGAATTATAGTTCACCTGTCAAAATTACTTAATTGTTAATTATGTACACATAATTATATCTTGATCTGGTATTTTGATTATTTGCTCGAGTCCTTGTGGTAAAAAAAAAGAAAATATAACCACATTGATCTTTTAAAGAAGACTGGTGAGGAGTAGAAACATTGGATTCAATTTTTATTACATATATTGGCTGTAAAACACAAATAATTGCTTAATACTTTAGCTTAAAGACTGAATCAAGAAATAATTCCCCCCAAAATGGTGACCGTTGTATCATAATTGAAAAACCGTTTACACTATGATGTTAACATGCAATTTCTGACATACTAGCGAATAGCTACTGCAAACAAAATAATAAAGACAAAATTATTGGTTTATGTAACTAATAATAACTAAATTTTAAAACCATGCTAATTGACTTCGTTGATGTATTGACAAAAAAAATGTGTTAGTAGTTCAATATTTTTTATGCGGAATTCTGGAGCACACTACAAAATTTATGAATCATTTATACTTCTCAGTACAATTCCATAGGCTGAATTTTTGCTTATGACAGAAATATCATTATATTCTTGTACTTGATCTATTTCATCAGGTGGCTTCACAAAAATATTCTCCTTAATATTTGTTTTTCTATAAGTAAAGAATAAAAAAATGAAACATTCATACTGTCAGCATTGGAAATAATTGTGTTAGTATTTCATGTCCATTCTAGCTGCCTAATTTTTGGGGCTATAGTTACTCTAATATTTAAAACACTAAATATTTTTCTTAGGAACCTGAACAGTAATGATTGTGCTCCAGCATGGCTGACATGATGAGAACAAGCAGTAGGCATATTCCCTATTTGTTTACTTGGAATAAATTAAGTAGTATTCATTTACTGGTTGAGACATCTTTACTAACAGGAAACAGTAGTACCAACTGTTTCAAATATTTACCTTGACCAGACCCTTTTACTGCAGTAAATCTTAATTATCAAATTCTGACCCTTCATAAAAACTAGATTGACAACTAAGATTTTTTCACATTTTTTCCTTTGCTTTTTTTCCAGACCGTTTCAAATCAAACGTAAATCTTGTCTATGAGACCAAATGATTTTATTTTAATAATGGGTATATTACATTATAATGAAAAGAATTACAAATATACACATAAGTTCATATCCACAAATTAACTGAGTTGATTGGTGGACTTAAAAATGCGCACTCGGCAATGTCCTAAGTATCAATTATTCTTCCATTTTAAATAAATAAATTGTCCTTAAAATCATTATTTTCTGTACAACAGGCAATGTCAAATTAATTTAACAACCCAAAAAAGTCAGTAATGTTTCTTGGTAAAAACAAAGCTGCAGCAGAACTTGCTAGTTATTAAATGCCATTAGAGGTGGCAAATTATGATACTTTATGTAGTATATATCATATTGAAAATATACAATTTCGTGTAGAGTAATCACTCAAAAAATACTCAAGCACATTGACTATTCTTGTTACAGAGTGACATAGCTATTAGTAAATAAAATTCTATGATTCTTACAATGCAGAATAGAAATTGGATTTTGTTGCTATTGGTCCTTGAATTTGGAGGTATCTTAACTTTTTATCGACAAGACATTGTATATTAAACCTTGACTGCATCAATTCATTTGGTGAATCACAAGTAGTTGGATAATATGATTAAGTGGAAATTATATAGGGTGCACAAACAAAGAAGTGATAGATTACTTTTTTATATTTCAGCCTCTTTCTAGTATGCATTTTAATTGTATTTTACACTAGAACTACCTACAACAGACCTAATGACAAGGATTAATGGTGGGTTGAAACTTACCTATTTTCTTTTTCTGTAATACATATAATATAGTGGTCATTATAGTGAATTGCCAAAGAACATTGACTTACTATTTCTGGAGATTTTTATAATGACAGCACTCAATACTACAATAATTATGCACTGACTGCTAAAACCAAGACAAAATATGACCATTGCCACTACAAGCCAAGTGTTAAGTGTGCTTGATTCTTCAGTAGTAGCTGTAATAGTTCAAGGGAAAACACATTATATTAATAAAGTCTATAGGTACTTATAATCTCTAAACAAATTGGCTTGAGTTGTACATTATTTCCGTTCTGTTTACGCAGGTAGATGCATTGTTGTTTTGGAGTTCACAGTCATCTGTATATTGATTAAAAAAACATATTTGAACAAAGAATAGACTCACAAAAGACATTTAGACATGGTTATGAAAATATTATTTAAATTAATTCCACTTACCGGATACTATGGTGTGCTTTACTTTAGTGCACACATAATTATAAGCTTTATGATTACAATCAAAATACAACATTACTGATATATTTTCATCAGGATGTGATTTTGGATTAATACATTTTGTGAATTGAAAATTGAAGTTTGCTAAAGTGACAGTACTTCCACAACATTCAATAGTGACATTCATAAAATATTGCATTTCATATAGCAGAATTAATTCTATAGAATAGTTTCCATATCTCAAATGTGATATACTGCCATTTTGTGTGTAAATATGTGCAGTAAAATTATAATCATGAACAAATATTCTATTATTGCAAAGTGATAGACTGGAATTGTTTTGAAACAAATTGAAATCTTGTGAACCAAGAGAACAATCTAGGATATCAATAATATAATAATAGTATAAAATAGTTCCTCCTGGTAGAAAAGCTACTCACTCTTAGTCGTAACTTGGATAGCTTCAGAGGGAGAATACATATAGTCATTACATTCTATATTAGCCTCTGGGTATTCACTAGAAACTACATACTGTAAAGAAGATTTCAAATAAAGTGGTTGTCTAGAATAATTCAGTAGAGTTGTAGTAACTGATTGTATTCTACTGAAAGTATGTGGAACATTCAATTCCTTATATGTAAACCGATGAGCCGAATACGTATAACTTTCAGTGAGATCATTGGATGGCCACTCCCACTCTATTTCAATATTTGCTGTACTGCATAGGACTGAGATCACATCACCTGGACACTTGTCAGTGATAGAACTGTTCACAGATAACTCAACTGCATAATCTGTACACAAAAATGCACAATGCTTTTAGATTATTGTATTCTTCTATGGAAAGCTAATAGTTATCATTGCTAAAATCTTGGTGTAGCATATTAAATTATATTTAGCTAATAAAAAATATCATGAACATAAGTTTTAAGTATGAGACAGTGTAAATCAAACTATCAGTTTTCTAGATTCTGGAAAAGTTGGAAAATAAACTTGCTTTTGATATTTGGACCATAGTTCAGATAGCAATATTATAATGTAATCTTTGTTATTGACCTGTTGAAAAAATATAAACGAATATATATTTATTCGAGAGAAGCCAGCAATTATTATGATTCCTTAGATGTATTCTCTCTCTTTCACAGGCTTTTTTAAACAATACAGGACTAAACTTATTTGGTTGCCAGCAGGAATGAACCCAGGACCGCTTGCTTAACGCACAAACGCTCTGCCACTGATCTACGACAACCAGCCAGCAAACAAACACTCTAATTCTGTATTTTATACTGTTAAGGGGTACTGCTATGCTACAGTCTCACTCTCAATAGATGATTTCTTTCTCAGCCTTCTTTTACTCATTAGATGTCATCTCTCTCTGCACTATTGCGTTAAGAAGGGTCCTGGGTTCGATTCCCGGTGACGACTACATATTATTAATTCTGTATTGTTTAAAAAAGCCTGTGAAAGAGAGGGAATACATCTAATGAGTAAAAGAAGGCTGAGAAAGAAATTATGAAGTGCTAAATTATGACACCTATAATTATTAATACACACAAATAATACACCAGCTATCCACTTGCATAAATATACATTCTTTTACAAACTGTATATTGATCCTATACCTTTAGAAAGCAGAATAACAAAGATAAGTACGTGAAATACTCTCGGTAATTCATCCATCAAAACTTCGAAGTCTAGAACGAAGTGGAGAAATTGAACTGAAGGGCGGAAAGGAAGCACCATTGCTTATGTAAATAATATTGAGCTAGCGGAAATTGTCTCAATGTGTCTGTTACAGCCATCCCAGTCTAACGCTCCACCCTCCTTCTTATTTTTTCTTTTATCGATTTTACTAGCAAGATTGAGAAGTGTAGGTCCGCAGGTTACGGAGACGCCATATTGTGCTACCTGAGAACATTTGAAATGAGTAAAAGAGTGAGATTTTGAGCAATTTTATAACAAGATATTTTAGTGTTATCAATGTTTTCCTACTAAAACATACTTGACAATCGATAGCTACCTGTTAAAAAAGGAAACAAAAAGTCAGATTATACTCTGTTGTAATGTTCTGGTATTTAATTTTTACTGCTATGAGCTTTGTTGTATACAATTGTAGATTTCTTTGCTGGGTAGCTCAGTACTTGTGACATGGCTCTGGAATGTATCAATAAAATTAACATGCTGAGCCAGTCCAGATTAAGTTGATGAACTTAATGCGTTAATATATGCATGATCAGCAAAGATGTTCTTCAGTAATACAGCAACAACAACATTGTTGGTAGTGTACATCTCGTACAGCTTCCATTTAAAAAAAAAAATTTTTTTTTAAAGTTCACAAATTAAAGTGTTCTAATCTTTCTATAATTTATTGTTTATTTTTATGAAATAATAGATTAATTCTGAAGTAAAGTTACAGCACAAGTTTCAATCAGTCTCTGGCAACCACAACCTATTGTCACCAGTTCATTAGATTACATTATTGTTTTTTTGGAGGTTTTTTTATACACTATTATCATGAATTTCAGATTGAGCAGGAACCACTACTAACCACTCAATTGGGTAAATAGATGTTTAAAACTATCATATATCATTACTTCCTTGTAATTGATGTGGTTTAGAGTAGTGTGGTCTGGGAGTGTGGCTTAGTGTCCTTAAACTAGGATTTAAAAGTTGAGCACTGTGGGATTGCCTCGGCAACCACTCTAGGAAGACTTGCCTGAACATATATTTAAGTGTTTAGAGATTCCCAGGTAACAATATTTTTATGGAGTCATATAAGTAAACATTCTGACCAATAGCAATATTATAAACAACTTGTCTTTGCTTTCTTATGTGTGTCATATGTATACATTATGTTAGATATTCATCATTATGCTGATGAATAAAACATTATATACTGAAAGTCTGCTAAACAATGTTATGATAATATTATATCCATTTCATTAAAATTAATGCGCACCAAATTTCTATGTGATGATGCAGCTATAATGTAATAGTCATTAGTAGGCTGTACAGAATTAAAAATTATTTTTATCAACATTTGCAATGAACACATTAAACAACATTCGTATCAGTTATTGTTGTTACCAGTGTGCATGAGCATTTAGTCTTGTTGTACTCTCTTTCTCCTCAGTCTTTCCCTGTCCCTTCCCTGTGCATCAAGTACTGGTTCTTTCTGTTCTTTAAAATTAATTTCAAGTCATTCTCATCATATCTGTGTATGCATGGCTTCACCCAGTCAGACTTGCACAAAGAACTTGTTCACACCTATTCACCTGACTCTAGTCTGGTGCCCCACCTCTCTTTGTCATCTCAGTTTGGTTTTACCACACATACAATTTAAGTCAGTTTCTTTACTGTAATTTTTCAGTTGATCTAGACCAAACAACGGTATACACATTATAGTGTGTATTATATACAAGTGGTGCCGTTGAATAAATAATAGTTGTAACTGGCTGGTGGTCATAATTTTAATTCATTGTTGCAACTATCATCTGTTGTTATTTACAATCAAGAGTCAATTATTACATATCCCACCCATAAGATATAGCTATCTGGACACCCCAGTAATAAGCCTAAAATTGTGTCCATAGTTAATCATTACTAATGCAATTTTTAGTGAAGAAACTAGAGAAAATAAGGTATTATTTTTATATGCTCAATTGTTATAAACGGGTGTCCAGACAGCGCCTCTCCTGGTAAACAACTCGTTAGGTGTTATTTATAGACCGCGTTTTAATAGTAAGAAGCCAAATATGGAGAAATTCTACTTATTTTTAGTTGTTATATCTTGTGTACGCTTTGTAGTATTTCAAACTTGACTTTCATCATAGCTAATATTTTTGAGATTTATTTTGTTATGGTTACATAAAGCTACACATCCTGATAAGAGTCCATTGACAACCATAGCAAAATCTGTAAACTGTCGTGATAACACAACATTTACAAGACTGTAGAGGTTAACAAACTATACAAGAATTTTAACAATTTTGTTATGGATGTCAATGGACACTTTTCAGGCAAGTGCTAGTTATGATACCAATGTTAACAACAACAGTGCAATAGTAAACAGCTACTAAAACACCATTCTTCAGATCGTAAGAACTTAGTACAAAATATTTCTTTTCTGTTTATGCCCATTGGTCAATTTCATGGTTTTGAAGTACATATGGTAAGTAATCATTGATGATAGAAGAGCACTGTTTTAGTGTGACACTCCGCGGACCTTGCTATTTGGGCGATACTTTACCAAGCAAGTAATGCTGCGATTAAGGCCCGAGTGGCTAAGCCTATAACATAGCAGAGTAAAGTGTACAAAGACGAGATTTATGATTTTCAGTAGCCAGGCGTTATTGACTCTAATCATTTTATTATTTTGAGCAGTGAAACTAAGATATGTTACAATTTTTAAATGAAGTGTGCATGTAAAACAAGCTACACGTTTTTTGTTTCTCTTTATTTTTCCAGTTCTGGGCATTGACTGCAGTTTTTCAGTTGCAGGAAATTCAGTTTTTTTTGTCCAGTAATGAAATAACAGCAAGAACAATTTTATTTTATTTTCATACTCCACGTTCTTTGATACTTCCAGCGAAGTAGCTATCATCTTTGGCTTCAATGTAAATCTTCAAAATTATGATCTCTTACCAAAATAAATACTGAACTTCAAATGTCTGCTAGCTGTTATGTAACACTAAAATCCTCAGACCTCAAACTTGTCATTATTGGGTGATTGATTTAGTAAGTACACAAAAATTAGCATTTATTTTTACAGTATATTGAAAAATCAATTTTTTAAACGAAGAGTCTAAGAACTAGGAAAAACACCATGTAATGCAGAGCAACAAGGGCTCACTATGTACATCATCGTGTTCACTTGTGTGTTGGTGTGTATCCATTCTTGATTATACTTGATCACACACAATGCATATTAATTATTGCAAATTGCTTATGTGTTGTATATGTCATTATTGTAATTATGTTTTTCTTTTCAGGTGTTTAGGTTGAAATAGTGACACTACTCCTGCATATTGTACACGCTAAATATGAGCATACAGTATTATATCTGAAAAATTTACACACTGCACTCGAGAGTTGTCTGCTCGCATTAATTTCTTCCCAATAATATTTTGTAAAAAATTCATGACCATGAAAGTATACTAGAAAAGCTATTAGTTTAGAGCTACCAATTTCAGGCATAACATTCTGTTTTTCTTGACCCCAGCATTCTCCTGCTTCTCTGTTTTTATTCTACCTATGATTTGTGGTGGATTATGGTTGGCTTGTACCGTAGTTGAATACTCATTCCCAATTGAGTTAAGCAAATGCTTGAATTACTCAGTGTTCACTTTATATAGAGCAAAGAATGAGACCCAAGGGAAAAAAAAGAGAGAGAGAATACAATAGACACTGTAACAATAATTAAGCTGTAAGTTCCAGACAGTTTAATGGAAAGTTGTGTTACTGTAAGGTGGGGTCACTGGTTCAAATCCCAAATGGAAGCACATTGTGTATTCTTATAGAGCTGGAGATGTTTTACCGACTCTGCTCATATTCATGAATTATTCATGAAAAACACACTGTTGTTTGTTGTTGTCATAATGATACACAATCATCTTATTATATAGATACTACACACATTGAAGAAAATAATATGCAACTTTTGAGAATTGAAATGAGTGCAATAGCCTTATATCGCAGTTCTCATGCCTGTACAGGTTACAGTGTTGTCAATGTGTTTACTGACACTTCCTTTAAGTTAATGCATTGTGTCATTCAATGATTCTGGTGATTACAGTTGATATGAATAGGGAATTCACATGTCATACATTAACCAGAGCATGAATGTCTTATAAAAACTAAAACCAGACCGAATCAACATTGCCACAAATTATACCTGTGTTTATGCAAGTGTTTGTGGCTATCACTGTTAGTTTATTGGGAGTGTCATACATCTGTATTAGCCTCTTACTGAAGTTCTGGTGATCTGAAGACTAGGTATCTACTTACACAATATGTTAATGCTTGTTTTCTGTTAATGTCATCAACCTGTACCTAAGAGAATATTTTTTTAATTACTTCCGGTTCCTACCCATCTTCACCACATACTTGCAGGCCTGATTATTTCAAAATTGGTGAAGCTGCCCCTGACTCAGTCTATACTGCATCTCAGATTTAATTTTGTGTCGGAATGTTTTGTGTGTATATCAATTAAAAGGTTCAAACTGTACAGCACTGAAAAAGAGAAGTGTGGTACCATTATAAAGTTAGGTTTATTATATAACATAGTTTACTGATGTAATGGATTTAGTGTGACAGATAACGTTGATACAATTTTGAGTAAAGAACATACCACCATGAGTAATATTGTAGGTGATGGTGAATTATTACAGCAATCGATAAATAGTTAGTGAGCCAAGAAATATAATTGAGTGCCTTTTATGATTGGTACATTAATAAATGACAAGTAGGTACATTATGAGTTTCTTTTATTGATGCTCAAGCCAAACTGCATTATACAACAAAAGACAAGTGATTATAATCAAAAGTTATTAAGCTAAATAGATAATTAAAGTGAAAATGGAACAGTATACAAACGTGGAAATTAACTGTGATCTCTTCTTAGTCTAAGTTGATACACATTAACATGTCAATCTATTTTTTTGTTAAGGCTATTTTCTACAAATACATCACATACTAACCTAGACAGTTTTGTTATGCTTGTCCTCTTTCTCCTCTGATGTCTACATCACCACACCAACACAGCTTTGATTAACAATAAATCGATTAACTCGTGTACTTGTATGAATCATATTATTATGCATAACTTTTGTTTACAACATCAGAGGTTGAGCTCTCATGAAATAGTGGTGTGGCCACACCATATCTATCTATTAATCTAATTATATAGTTTCGTAGGGAAAAGTACTACTACTTGTGAACCCTCAATGCCACTATACACTAGTATTAAAAACAACAACATGTTATCATAACATGCTAAAAAAATTGTGTAGGCTAAAAACGATGAAAACAAGGAGTTTTAAAGCTAAAGTGTTAATCCAAAAGATGAGTATTACAAACGTTTCACAAAATTGAGAATGGTGATTCTATACTAATAAATCATTGTCTGGCCATTTGCCTACTTCAAAAGTTCAGAACTTGCAATCCTGTTGACTGCTAAAGTTCAGAACCTGCCATTTGTCAACTTTAAAAGTTGCTGAAAGTCATGGGAATTGGTTTGAATTTTTTCATTCTTGATCCCCAACCTTTTAAGAAAATTTTGTACATTTTCAAGTCTGTCTTTTTTTAGTTTATATTTATTTAATTTTATTTATATATTTAAGGCAGTGATGTAGAATCACCAATCTCAATTTGTGAAAGTTTTGTAATTCTCATTTTTCGAATTAACACTTTGTCTCTAAAATTCCTTGTTTCTATAATTTTTAGAGCAACTAAAAAAGCATTTACTGTTTTCTCCAATGGCCACTGCAAAGAAGATGTATCGATTCACTCTATTCTCTTTTCTTCTCCCTGCACTACCGACTAACACATCAGCGTTACTGAATAAAGGTGTGGTACTCATTCAGCTGCACATGAGTTGCTCAAAATGACGTTCTTTGAGAAACAACTGTATGTTAAAGACATGTAACAATAAAGCTGAGGTGTTGTGGACCTTCATTGGAAAAAGTGTTACTGATTTATGCTATTAGTAGCCCCAGAAATGCTTACAGTTTTCCTCTAGGCTGGTACAAGGAGATGAAGAAAAAGTTGATGATATGGAGAAACTAGGTTTTAAAAAATTGATTAATAACTTTTTATTTTATTTTGTACTACATACATAGGTCATGACGCCACCACAATCGTGGATTAGAACTTGAATATGTAACATAATTCCAAAAGATGACTAATCACTGTTTAGAATTATGGTTGACTAAAACCAGAAGTAATATGAAATAAATTTTGTATTATCCCTATGGGAAAGGATGGTCAACCCTAATTAGAGCGTACTACCACACTCTCTGATTATAACTAAATTATTTCTAAGACCAATCAAGTATGTGGGGTTATGGCTTAGAGATTGCTAGTTGTTGAAATCATGCAGGTTATTCTGTCAACAGGTAGTAGTCACTGTCACAGTCCATCTTCCTTAGATTTCCTCAGCTACAGCTAAGCCATCTTCCCAAAGAAATTTTAAAGGTTTCAAGTTATATTTCTCTATTGTTTCATTTTTCCCTTTGTGAACGTAAAACATTGTGATTTTTGCTCCATTTGTCTTCTGTGCACTTGAGATTCTAATTAAGTGGTACTTTACCACTACAAGTTCCTCCTACACATAAGTACACTAGATGACTTCACTTGTCAAACTATCACAATAGTTGTTACTGTTACAAGCATAACAAGTTTTCAATAGACACGTACATAGCAAGCTTGCAATTTTTCTAAGAAGCTATTGAAGTTGTACAAGTTTTGTTAGTAAGTTGACATAGCACGAATTAGTAACTACCTGTCTTCTTATTGTTCACAACTATCTGAAAAAAAAACAACTTATAGCCGATTACTGCTAGTGTATCTGTTTGTCTGTCATGCTCTGCTATTTTGGGATTAAAGACTTAACTGTTCATTTAAGTATGAACCTCTCAGAATGATGATTAAAGATTATTGTGCTAATTTGGGGCTCACTTTTAGCAGAACACGAACTTCTGTCAACTCTGAGTATGTACAAGCTTATGTGACTAACACTCCCTTTTGTCACATTTGTAAGTGAATAATTCCATGAGGTCTGCAGTCGAATCGCTTTACGCTGAGGTTTTAAGGAATGCTAGAAGTGGAGTTTCGAGTTGGAACTATCACTGAGAGTCACTTCAAGTTAGCTTATCTTATTAAGATGCATATATGTTTGCTTTTTATTGTTATACTGATGGTAAGGCACATATGTCTACATAAGCAATAACAAGAACAATAGAATATGTGTGTTTGTGTGCATATACATAATGAAGTAGACAACAATTGTGAAGTATCATGTGTTCCAGTATGTAAAGAAGTGGACTGTCCCAAAAGTGGGTGGGGCTCAATAGCCACACATCAAACCAAAGGTGTGCACTATAGGAGTTTAATCACCAACAAAACAGTAGAAGTTAAGGCTGAGGTAAAAGCAGGGGAGTGAGACATGCAGTTGGATCAATGACTATCATAAAAATAATAAATGGAAAGAAGCAACTGCAGTATTACTAATAAATAACAAAAAATAAGCACTTTGAGATATAGTATACCTTAGCTCAGCCTAATATAAACAAATCTAGATTATTTATGCTATTATAAGCTTGCACTGGTTGACAAAGAAACCACACAAAGCCCAAAACAGGAAGTGTGTGTGTGGGTGGGGGGGTGGGGGGGGGGGGAAGAGGGGGTGAAAGAGAGAGAGTTGAAGGTGCTAAGTTTTCTTACTTTCTGACCAACTATATAATGACTGGAATACAAAAATACAAAAATTGATTTTGATACCTTAATTGGACAAGATGAATCAATCTATATACTGAAACTACATTGACTAACCTCAGTGGGTTGATTACATTTACTTCAAAATGACTTTATAATAATAGAAAATTTTCACGTTGTAACGGCCGATATTATGTTAATTAAAACTTAACCCAATCAACATAATATTGGCTGTTAGAACGAGAAAATTTGCTATTATTATTTCAGCTGAGATTGACTGAATCAAAATGAACTTATTAAACCTTAGGAACGTGCTTCACATTCTCAGACATGGCAATGCCTTATCAGTTGTTCACACTTGGACATTGGGCTTCACCTGAGTGAACTCTGTTCATGTGTTTGTGTGTGTAATGGCACATATAAGTCTTCAGTAGTACTAATTCACTGATTAGACTGACCTAAAGACGGTTGAGATGGTGACGCTGTACTTTACTAGGGCAAGATTTATTTCACACCTATGATCAGCTAAAAGAAAAAATAATTAAGGGCTAATTCTCTTCCCCAAATCTGACATAATTTAGTCAAAATTAGGAATTCTATGCTGGAAAATGTGGCTTTCAGACTTGTGAATCAGTTGGCTTTATTCTCAGAGATTTGCTTAACCAAAACCCTAAATTGGGATAGATTTCTGTCACAAGTTTATTCCTGCATTCTATAGGAACCTTGTTGCTTAGACTCAAGGGAATAAGTGGGAAAAAGTCTATGCGTCCTATGCAATAAAAAAAATAAAAAATAAAAATAGTGGTGTGCTTGAGCACTAATGGCGAGCGAGCCTGACAGTTAGGTAACATAAAATTACTACATAAATATGAGCGAAACCTTAATACATGAACTTATTCATGCATGTGTATGTAATATATGTTGGTGTATGCATGTTGATAGGGCCCATTCCTGTAAAAGGAACATACATCTTCATTCATACTCTGAAATCTAATGCAACCTCAGTGTCTTTTGTATAAGTGTTAGAGAAAGCCATAACTTGGCTCTACCTCCTTTTTCTTACTGCAGACAACAAGCAATACATACAGTAGTAGTATATGTAACTAGCTGTACATTTACATTAATTACAGAGCAAGATGCAACTGGGCAAAAACTTGGTGTAAGCAATATAGATAGGCTGAAGAAGCTTTAATTTAGTCATTATCACTTGAATGTCTACATCATAAGATAGATGAGGAGGAAAGTAGTTTGTGAAATCAATTTCTATTCCAGGGTTATAGGCAAATGCTCTGGAGAGATAGTGACAGGGATGAAAGAAAGTCGGAATGTACATGGTGATATTTATGTTTTTGCCAAAACTATTGACAAAGAAAATTCCTCACTTTATCTTTTCATGGTCTTATACTTACACTAATGGTGTAGTTAAAAACAAACAAACTATATTTGTATATATTGTGTTAAAGTTGAACAGTTAATTATATTTATCTTCTGTATCTACTGATTCACAATCTGTGACTGAGCGGTGCACAGAAAATGAGTCCTGGAGGGGTAATAACAGCATTCATAGACTTTACCAGGATAACACATATAAACACACTCAAGGATTCCTGCAGTAAAAATGTTTGTACTTAAGAATTTATAGGGGGAGCAAAGCCATACTTAAATGAATTAAAAGCTGTTTTAGGGGAAGCGAAGGTTTGGAGCAACGGCTTTTGTAGTGGGATGAATGACCCCATTTAACCTACTTTAATACACCCTTGCCTGGACTATCAAACTGAGGAAAGGTAATAGTATGCAAAGAAACTCAAACTTCCTGCCATATTCTGAGAGTGAAAGATTGTGGTGGCATCATCACCTATGAACCCCAGGCTGACTTTAAAAAAAAAGAAAAAACACGTATATGCGAAATGTTGTTCAAACATTCACTGTATATACATGTTGCTAGATCCTTACATCAGCCAAAGTTACTGCTGTGTATCTTTCCAAAGATAAAGCCTCAACAGATGCTTCTTTTGACAAAATCTGAAATAAGTTACAACCAAAATTTGAAATGATTGGCATTGATTAATGAATAAGTAATACAACATAATTAATAAGCCCACCAAATAATAGTTATATGCATATAATGATGACTAATTAGTGCATACATGCAACTTCTACAATAGTTTCAAGTGTTCAACTCAGACAACTATTTCACAGCATTTGTAATCTAATGATACTTTTGTAAACTTTGCTAAAGACTTATATCTGGAGCCAAATAATACACTATAAATATGAAGAAAAGAAATATGCTATTCAGGCTTAATAATTGATATATGACCTCACATTTGTAATCTAATGTTAATCCTACGCCTCTCGTTCCGTTAAACTCACCCTCATCTCCATGTTCGTCATCAGTGGGCCTCCCTGATTCCGCAGCTTCAATAGCTGAGTGGTTTGGCAAGGGCGGTGGCCGGAAGCCCCGCCCCCAATCAGCAGTTGCCGAGTTGGGGCAAATTAACGGGGTGGGGATAAACCCCTTTAATTCCGACCACACGCGTCACGGCAAAACAGCCGAGGCTGTCTACCGGAAAATTGAAATGACCCTCCCCCCCCCTATTTGGGTAAAGGTGTGTGGGTGGGTGGGAGAGCTTCGAAACAGAGTCTTGCGTTGTGTTTCTCAAATGACTGACTGAACCACTGACCATGTGCTCTCACCATTTACCCGCCCGGCACGCCCGCGCGCGTCGTGCCGCCCTTACCCAATGCCGGAACTTCCGCCTTGGATTAACCCCACCTAGCCTACGTCTAAATGGCCATTAATCCTACGCCTCTCGTTCCGTTAAACTCACCCTCATCTCCATGTTCGTCATCAGTGGGCCTCCCTGATTCCGCAGCTTCAATAGCTGAGTGGTTTGGCAAGGGCGGTGGCCGGAAGTCCCGCCCCCAATCAGCAGTTGCCAAGTTGGGGCAAATTAACGGGGTGGGGATAAACCCCTTTAATTCCTCCAAGGGAAGGCACGACCTTTGCCCCAAAGGCGGCAACCCCCATCCCACATGAACCGGAAGGGAGGGCCTAACCCACAGAAAACTCATGCGCCCACATTGACTCAATCACATCAGAAACAATTATTCAAGGTAGCACAACATGAATGCATCGTAAAATACAAGTCTGGACAAGTACAATGGTATTAACACAAACATGACCCCTCAGTCTGAATGATACATCAACACAGCCTAGCGGAGTAACTGGCCAACTGGTGTCTAGGAATCCGGATGTATTCCAGATAGGCCAGACTACGCCATCTACCCAACGTCTGGATAGTAGAGTCCTCCAAACCTCTCGAGGCAGCTGTAGTGGCAGCCCCAATTCGGAAGCTGTGACCGGCATACTTGTCTGCCTCCACCCCGGCGCACCTCAGGGCTTCTCGGACTGCCGACACCAGTCTCTGTCGGGTCAAGGGCTTGCCATCCTTGAATACGAAGAGTGGACCAGGCTTCTTGCCTCTGACTGTCAGGTAGGCCAACACTGCTGACACTGGACACAGGTCCGAGGTCGCACGCCCAATGTACAACGTGATTCCTTTCCTGAAGGGATCCGTCTTGGAGGCCTTCAGAGTAACACTCAATACGGCTGGATTCACTGGGTTGTCCACGGCCAGGTCACCCCAGCAAAGGTGCACTGAACGATCAAAAAAGGAGTCATCAGGGACGGTGAACTCTCCAGCACGCAGGAAGCCAAAGAAGGCTATACAGCATGCCGCCCACAGCATGACAATGTCGCTGTCCTCAGCCTGGTCATCCCAAATTATCTTCATCTTACGCAACAAAGGAGGCGTAATAGGGAGTCTCACTCTCTTGTCACGGTCACCTTGCGACCTCTTCACGCCCCTCAGCACGTAGTGAAGTTTCGACCACGAAGGAAGGAATGGGTCGCCCAGGCCTTCGCCAATGTGCAAGTGCCTCACACCTGCCATATATGACTTGATCGTGCGATGCTTGAGGCCCTCCATAGCAAGCTGTGCCACAAACTTGCACACGACACTCTCGGAGGCTGGGACTCCACAGAGCCCAGTTCGGCTACAAAACTCCAAATACCGCTTCTGACCGGTGCGATAGACCCGGAGGGTGTTATCTGCCAGTCCTCTCATAAAAAACGTCTGAACGTGCCGATCCAGTCCACCCTGGTCCAGTCTGGCGTTCCGAGCACCAGGCACTCCAACAGCCTGTCCGGAAGAACGGTGGGTGACTCGTTCGCCCCTGGAACCAAACGCTGGAAGGAAGGCAAAGCATTTCTGGATAAAGCATCAGCTGCCCCATTTAGAACTCCAGGAATGTGCCTACACTTCAAGGACACTCCCCACCTGGCCAGAAAGAAGGATAGACACCTCATCAGGTGCATAGCCCTATCCACTTTGCTCCTGCCAGAGTTCACTATTGCGACCACTGCTGCGTTGTCGCATCTACAAGAGACGCTCATGCCCTGCCACATCTCGCCCCACACAGCCACACCCAGGACAATAGGAAGCAACTCCTTGATGGTGATGTGTATGCCAGACCAGCTCTCCGGGAGCGGCAGCTGGAACCAGTGGCCCTGTGAAGTATATGCACCGCAGCCCCAAGAGCCAGAAGCATCTGAGGTCAACTCCACACTTGGCATGCTCAGTAGGATACTGGACACTGGACAACTGCCGTTCCATATGGGCAAGAAGCAGGCCCACCACTTCAAATCTGAACGGAAGCCTGCATTCAGACGGACCCTGTGGTGCAGCTCCCGAACCGACCTCGCCAGCTCAATCATTCTCCTCAAGAAAGAGCGACCAGGCTTGATCACGCAGCAAGCATGCTGCAACTGACCAATCAGGGACAACAGGTCTCTCTTAGTTCCAAACTTCAGAGTACTCCACTTCTGGATCTCCCTCTGAAGTCTCTCCAACTTGACCACTGGCAGCCGCAGTGTCATGGCCACAGTATCGATCTCTATGCCCAAGAAAATCAACTTGGTAGTTGGGCCCTCGGTCTTTCTGGGGGCCACAGGCACCCCCACCACCCTGCACCGGGCCAGCGCCCGCTGCAGGGACAATCCGCATTGTGGTGAATCTGGCTCGCCGAAGAGCAAGAAATCATCCAAGTAGTGCAAACCATTGACATTGTCATGGTGGACGATAATCCACAACAAAGCATCCGCGACTGCATTGTATAGCTTAGGAGCGGACCTCAAACCGAAGGGCAACACTTTGTCTACGTAGACCTTGCCCTCCCACTTCATGCCCAACAACCACCTGTCATCGGGATGAACTGGCACCGTTCGAAAGGCACCCTCCACATCGAACTTGGCCAGCTGGCAACCGCGACCAATGGCGACTACCCTCTCGCAAGCTGCGTCCACTGACGTATAGCTCACAGAACAAACTTCACGCTCTATGCCATCATTTACACTGGCACCCTTGGGTGAAGATAGATCTACTATGAGCCTCCAACGGCCCGGCTGGTGGTTCTTAGGCACCAACCCCAACTTGTTGATCTGCACCAAAGACAGACACTTGCCCTCAATTGGGCCGATCACTCTGCCTGCTCTGAACTCAGTCTCTAAGAACTTGCTCACCACCTCAGGGTGCTCACGAGCGGTGGGCATGTTTGAAACTGCACTCTTGCAGACGGCTCCACCATATCGGAACCCAATCCAGAATCCAGCACGGAGACCATCCAAGAGAAACCCACAATACGCTCTGTCGGGGTGGTCCTGCAGGTGGCTCATCCACGCGTCGGCACACATCGGAGTTGTGATAGAGCTTCCACTCTCTCGGAAACAGATGGGAATGAGTGTTGTCTAACGGCTTCCGCCCAGCTAAGGTGAGCAAATCAGCCACGTGCGAGTACACCCCCGCAAACACTCCTACTCACACAAACACAACAGTGTACCCAATCTAAGTTTCCACTCGACAAGAAATTCCAATCAAATAATTGCAAGCAAAATGACAACAATCGACATATTGGAATCAACAATGATCAGATAGCAAGTGGAACACACACAAAAGTCATGAGCACACAGCAGCTCCACAGTCTCAAACGATCGCAGGTCAGACACTACTGGCTGGACCGGAGGCGCTCTCCACTGGGGGAGTGCACGCAGACTTGCGGTGATCCCCACCACACTTCGAACACACATGTGAGAATCGACATGGAGTAGAAGCACAGAGCTTCCCGTCGTTCCAAGCGAAACACGGCGCCACTCTGCGCCTCTTCGCTGGTGGTACACTCCTGCCCTCTGCCTGAACAGAAGCGCCTCCACGCTGACCACTGCCAGCAACGCCAGTGGCAAAGATGGAACGGGTGAAGAGCGCTTGGTCGAGTTTCCCAAACTCCGCCGACTCAAGCGCCGGAATTTGCTGTCGAAACCGACTGTCGCAAGCTCTCCACCAATCGCCCTTCTCGGCACCTGCCAGCAGTGTAGCCAGATAGGCCAACAGATCCCTAGCCTTGTCGGGATGGGCGCTAACAACGATTCCGGCATAAATGCAGAAAGACCTCGCCCAGGTCAACGGGTCTGCCACCGGCTTCAGCTTGCTTGGAGGGGTGGGCTTCCCCTCCTCGCCCTCAGTCGACCGACGGAGCTCCAGCTCCAAGTTGTCCTCTGACAATTCGGCCATATCCACGTAGTCACCTCTCAGCACGCGTCGCACAATGCGTGCCGGTACTACTGGCAGAGTGGGGCCCAGCTGGAACTTCTGCACAGTCACATCACCCTTCTTGGAACTGGCAGACTCCCGACCCGCTCCGACACACTTGGGTCCCTCCACGGGAGCCACTGACGGAGACCCGTGGTCATCAAAGACTGGGAGACCGAGGTCACGCACTCGTCCAGCCTCAACTGTGCCTAGACCTACATGGACACCAACACAGTTTCAGTGACACATGTATCCAGAACACCTCTAATATCAAGGGCACACTTGTGCCTGTAAACCACACCCACCCGGGGTCACACCACCGGAATACAATTTTTGAGAAACCAAGCAGTCTGGTCATACCACTGGCTGCCAACCACTCCACACCTGCACATTGGCAGCAGAAAGAGACGGCCCACTGGCCTACACAGTGCCACAGGGACCAGCCATGCTAAAGTCTCAAGTCTCGCCACCACGGGCACACAAGTTCCTGGGTCACACCACAGGGACCATATATCACTCACTGGGGTAGCGCCACCAGTACCGTCCTGGGTCTCGCCACAGAACTCACAGTCCAAAAAAAAAAAAAAAAAAAAAAGAAATTTTTTCTCCTCGAACCAGGTGTGGTTACCTATGAACTAGAAGTACATCGCACTACCCCATGCACTAACCACAGCTGCTTATTATCTATTGATTATCTATTCCCACACTGGAAGCTAAGACCAGTACTGTAACCAACATTCCAGGTATTCTACAGCCTCCAGCTAGCCCTAGGGAACAACGCAATCTAAAAGTATTGCACTAATCTCATACCAACCAACCCCTCTGAATTGGCTCACCAGCTGCTGATGCCGGAGTACTTCCAGCTGCGCCTTCCACCGGTGTACCCTCCCCGGAGCTGGAGCCCTCGCTAGGCCGAACCACAAGTCGCCTGACTGTCTCCTCAACTACCTTCTGTATGCAGGCTATCATTTCCGGGGTCGGTCCTGGTCCTGGTCCTGCCCCATCGGTAGTGGTGCCCTCATCGGCCATTCGCTTGTACCTAGGGTTCAGTCTCGCCAGAAACACACAGAGCTTCGAAACAGAGTCTTGCGTTGTGTTTCTCAAATGACTGACTGAACCACTGACCATGTGCTCTCACCATTTACCCGCCCAGCACGCCCGCGCGCGTCGTGCCGCCCTTACGCAATGCCGGAACTTCCGCCTTGGATTAACCCCACCTAGCCTACGTCTAAATGGCCAATATTTCGTAAACTCTGCTAAAGACTTTTATCTGGAGCCAAATAATAGAATTATGATAATAGGAAGTTTTTCTCTTTTTAACAGCCAATATTTTTAATTATAACTTAACCCGATGTTTCGTCTTCTTAGTGCTCTTCAGGGGTCAACTGAGGTCGAACTCTCCGTGGTGATATAATAACATAAAATAAACAGCAAGATTTCTGGAGGGCATGCTTACTGTTTATTATATTATCCTGGAGGGTGATTTGCATGCAGCATGGACAGTCAGCATCCTGGAAGCTCTAAACCTATGTATTACACTTGTTGTTGTCAGGTGTCATCTGTATGTGTAGAGCTTCCTTGATCTCCAACTCACGATTCTTACTGGCTCTGTCTACAACTCCTACCTCTTCCCATTTAATGCGGTGATGCTGCTTCCAAGCATGTTCATTCAGGCTTAATAATTGATACTTGACCTCGCATTTGTAATCTAATGATACTTTTGTAAAATTTGCTAAAGACTTTTATCTGGAGCCAAATAATAGAATATAAGTATGAAGAAAAGAAATATGCTATTCAGGCTTAATAATTTATATATGACCTTGAGATATCAATCGTCCATTAGACTTTGCGAGTCATAGCCCATGATACTGTCCTGAGGGTAGCGAATGGTAGCAACCTGAGGCATTTGATGGTGGTAGATCCTGAGATTTCTGTGTATATCATTTTTAGAACATAGTATATAGCCTTGGTCACTAAGTAGCTAAAACTAATTTTCCTCCTCTGTTTGTATTTTGATACTATATGACAAAGACAGTAGTGAAATTACTAAGAGGAGGAGTCCATCAATTGCAGCAAATCTGGCAAGCCATGGAGCAGCACATGGGATACTTTACCAGCAAAAGTGATGGAATTAGAGTCAAGAGAACCAAAATGACTACCTTTTCAGTGAACTTAGTTAAAAAAAAGGGATCATCTATGTTCTAACTCTACATATTATTCAACTAACATCAATATAGGTATATTTTAAATATATAAGCAGTAACAAACAATTAGTAGTGTTGTATCAAACATTGTCAGCATTAAACAATTTTCCTATAATGGTCAATTCAATTTAATTGTGTAGCAGAAAATGAATAAAAAAATTAACATAATTAAATAAAGAAGTAAATTACACTATCAATGTAATAAACTGAATCATTAACGAATAAAAAAATACAGAAAAGTGTGTAAGTACATTTATTATATAGAATGTTCATACCATCATTTTACACTATTTTACACTTACCTTGTTTAGTTTTAGTTTCTTTAAAATGTTATCCTTAAATGCAAGAATCAAAATAGTTACTTCCAATATCACAAAACTTGCAAGAATGAAAAACAGAATTGCAATTGATATATTTTCATGTGAAGAGCAGTTGCAGTGGCACACACTTTTAGCCTCTAAAAAATTAGTCATTGAATATTTGTAACCACACAATCATTAAATTACTGGTAACCCAACCCACTTGTACTTAGTATTGTTATAACTGTCAAAACATGAAGAGGAGTAGGATTGAATGGGAAAAGGTGAAGCTTTTAAATACAAGTTCATAAACATCAAAACCCTTGTTTTTTATAACACAATCAATTCAATAAAACTTGGGTAAACATGACCAATATCTTTGGTGGTGATATAATATGCATATGCATGTGACATGACATGATACAACAAATAATAATGGCAAGGGTGATAAAGTGCCATACCACAAAACCTGATAACTTAATGTATGGACTTATGCTAAACACGTACATTGTAGTTACACAAGCAAATACAGGTTAGTTAGCAAGCAAGCAGTAATGACGCATGAATTGAGTGAACTGGTGTGTATACATATTCATATATGTGGCAGGCTATAGGAAAACAGACCACTTCACTCAAAAATTGAAAAATGAGTTATTATTATTTTTGAAAAGTACAAAAAATTTCCATTTAAAAGGTCCTTAAATCATATTCTAAATCACTTCCTAGGGCGAGTTATGAACGCCAGAAGAGGATAGCCCGAGTAAGTGTTATTGGAGAAAACGGCACTTAAAATTTTTGAGATAAGTTTCCGTATTCTAAATTTACCTCCACATTACGTAGTAGCTTCGCGTGAACTGCCACGTGGTGCCCAGGGGCGTGGTATCTTGACAAAAAAGTAAACAAGAAAAGTTTTGCTGTGTTTTGCGAAGTTTATAGTCGGCTGTCAGCTTGGAGTTCTAGTGTAAGCACAATGAGTGGAACCTCCTTTTTAAGCTGAGGCTTAACCTTGCAAAAAAAATCGGTTAGTATCCTACAGTCATTCTTAGCTAGTCTCTGTGCTATTTTCTCTAATGCACTACCCAAGTTATCCTTCCTTAGCCAGTCTGTGTGCTTTTGTTCACTAATGTATACTACCAATTTTAGTGTTGTAATACTACTTCCTGTTATGACAACTACTTAACTTAGCACAATGTTAGACATGCACTAATTTGAATTTAGTTTTAATACAGATAGTACAATTACAAGTTGAACAAAAAAATTTCCAAAATGAAAGATGAGTCTAGGACTAAATGTGTTAGTTATTGAGGAATAAAAAGTTTATATGAAGGCATTAAATAGAGTAATATGTTAAGTATAATAGCAAAACTCAATGTTTTGTGCATGTTCTTTTATTGTGACCAAATTCTGTACATAGGCTACAAATTCTTTACATAGGCTACAAATTATTTACATAGGCTACAAATTCTTTACATAGGCTACAAATTCTTTGTTTCTTTTGTGGTGGTGGACAAACTTCAGCATCACATACTTCAGTTGAGTTTGTACCTATTGTACTAAGAGGTGGAAGCAATGGACTGCAAGGCTACTGGAGGGCAATGGAACTGAGGGCAATGGGCAAGTCAAATGTCTTTCCAAATCTGGACAGTATTATAGAGATACCATTGACATTCAAGGGACAATGACTTTGGAAGAACAATAGATGGAAGATCTGCAGAATTTGGAGCCCATGGATGCTTTAGGAGTGTCTCACTAGGCAATGCATCACCCACAGTATTGCTTGAAGAAGCAAGTTGTGACAAGGCATCGTTGACCTCTTCCGTCAGTGTTGGAGTTTCAACCACAGTCCCAAAATTACTCTCTTCATTTTCCATTACATCAGTAATTTCAGGTTGATCATCGAGTTCAGCACTAGGGCTATGCAAACTTAAGCAATCTACAGAAAAATCAATTAATTCATTTATTGTGAAAAAAGTTTTATTTATAAAGATTTCTGTAAAAATAATCTTTTACTTACCTCTATCATCATCAGAATCATCATTTTCACTTGAATTGTCACTTTATGGTATGGTGAAATAGTCTTTAATAACATCCTGTAAGGCCTCTTGGTCACCAGCACTAAATTGTTGTATCGAGTTGATAACATCAGTGACGTTCTTAGCAGCCTGATCAAAATCCATTTTTAAGAAACCACAGCTGCTTCGTTAATTGACAAGTAACTGGGAATTACCCTCGCAGGTAAGGGATAAACCAGGCGCACGCCGTTGATTTTGCCTGGTAACAATTGAAAAGTTACACCGTAAACTGAGAGGTGTAAAGTTGGCTGTAAAGCTCTAAGTATTAGTTCATAGAAGTTCCCACACTTTCATATTTTAGAAACTTCTTACCTCCTACCCTAGGAAGCAACTGTAGAAAATTGATAAGATAGGCAGCTGCGGCACACAGCTGCCTTCCTAGGGAAGCTTATGGCAGGTAAGACCAGTTGTTAAAATATGAAGGTGTGGGAACTTCTATGAACTAATACTTAGAGCTTTACAGCCAACTTTACATCTTGAGTTACCAACCCTAATGGAAACTTTTGAAGTAAAGATATCTAGCATAATAGCTTATTTGAGGGTAATGAGATTATCCAATGTAATCCAACTCACCCATGTGATATCTGAAATATCTCATGGTCATGAACCTACAAATACTACTAAGATATCTAGCATATAGAATAAATAAATTAGTAAATAAATAATTGCACACACATACAATGGATATATACCCATATGTATTATACCATAGTTGCTTTAACTGCCATGTAATGAAAGTGATTCACCCTAAGAAGGTGATGTCCTCTTTAAATCTCCAGCATAGAAAACATGATTTTGTACTAAAAAGATTGTTCAAATAGCAACAGGAAAATTGACAAATACAGTAATATGGATACATAATTATGCTATAAAAGTCATGATCCTTATAGCTATATATGTGACCGTCTACAGGAAAACCTGATTAAGAGACTTAAAGTGTTCAGTGCATTGAGGGTTAGCTATATGGTATAAAATAATTAAACCATGGCAACTCCTGTAATTATCACTAGATAATCGCCCTGTTTCTCGAGATCTTGACAGTTATCATAGTGGTAATTTCTCAATTTGACTACAATATAAATACTATATACTATGTAACTATAAATTGTATATATTACATATACTTATGTATACATTACATATACATAATAATACATAATATACAAATATATTTGCAGTGTGTTCAGCTTAAAGTAAATTGAACTAGACATTGTGGCTAGGATTTCTAATCTGTACGTATAACATCATGTTCAACTCAATAAATCAAATTCAGAGTACGATTATGGTAGCTATAGACACCAACATATTGTATTGCATAGAAAAACAAAGGCTTACCCCTACTAAGAGAGCTGGTAGTTTCAGCATTAGTTGAATATGGTGATGAATCTGTGAATGAATTTGTGGTTGTAAGTTCTTTGCAGTCAAAAGGTATAGAGCCAGGAACTCCCCTTTGTTCACAAACGTCAATAGCAGAGATGTTAAAGTATATGTCATTAGTGCATCTTTCAAGTCGAATTAACCCATACCGAAGTTTAAAGTCTTGCATTGGTGCTGCATTAGACTCAAAATGATAAAACTGTACTTTACCATAATTTGAAAAATTCCATGAAATATTAACGATGAGTTTGCTTTCATCTATTAATGTAGGCATGTTGATTGAAGGAGACTCGGATATAGAATCTATGTAATATAACATAGATAATCATACACATAGAAAAAAAACCTTATCACTAATATATGAATACATACAGTAAAAAATTAATTTACAAATAGTTATGTAGTAAGGTAAATTAGTACTAGCATTGCATAATTCCATAAATAAAACTAATAATGCTTATTCAGCTGTTATTACAATAATCAAGTGAAGAAGTACTAGCTATACTATTTTCATATGAAAAAAAAAAGAGTAATATTGAAAAGTCAATTAGCTGAAGCCCCTAAAAAAAGGACATTATAATATTTACAGAAAACCATAAGCTACACTTACTTAATATATTTGCTTTGATGCTATCTGATTGAAATTGATCTGAACAAGTAATTTTGAAAGAACTGATAGGTTTTGTAAGAAAAGATAATGATGAGCGAGTTTTTCCATTTTCTGTTGCTTTCAAAACAGAGTATTCATCAGAGTTGGTGACAGAGGTGAAGTCATCTAAGAACCATAACAAATTGGGTGTACTCACATTACAATAAAACATGAAGTGTGTGAAAGGACACACAAATTCATCCATCTCTATAGCAGACGTGAGTAATGGCTGAGAATAACCTATGAGAAAAAAATAAAGATTGATAGAAATTGTTCTTGCACTTGGAATAAAAACACAAGTCAAGCACACAATTTACAAGCAATAACACTCATGCATGTATATGTAGATTTTAAATTCACAAATTGTTGGTTTGCTAATTAGCACAACAATAAAATACATGCAGGTAAATTTGCTTCCATTCAAACAATAAAGCCTTACTCAAGTCTTTTTTCTTTTATAAACTTTCAACTAATGCGCTTATTGCTATGCTAGAGTCTTGCTCTCAATAGATCAATGCTTTATTATATATATTATATATAATATATATATAATATATATATATATAGCTAATAATATATATATTATAATATATAGATGAGCCAGATCCATCTGTCACATTTTGTGATAAATGAATTTCATGATTTAGTCATTCTGGCTGAAATAATTATAATAATTTTGTTGATCTAGCATCCAATAGTGTTATTTCAAATATAATCAAATGTTTCAATTTCTTACACAAGTCCTCTTCAGGGGTTAACTGAGGCTGAACTCTCAGTGGTGATATAATAACACAATGTAAACAGCAAGATTTCTGAAGACTTTGGCAAGAAATCAAAATGTAGGGTTAAGTTTGCTGATAGAACGAGAAAATTTGCAAATCATCCAAATTTATGTACAAACAAAAGATAACTATATTCATATAATATAGCTAATACCAATATTGAATGAATATAGTTATCTTTAAATAGCCTATGTACATAATAGTGCGTATATTAGTTTGATCTGAGAGTATGCTTAATCACAATTTGTCCTGTGTCAGCATAAATCCACACAACATCGACACCCGTTCAGCTATCTATCTACAAACTCATAAGATTAACTTCTTAGGGCTATCACTCACTCCGTGCCGCCACTGCCGTTAATACGATAGCCAGTCCAAGTTTCATCACTGGTACAAGGGTAATTTGAGAAGAACGAGTTTCTTAAACATAGAACAATTGACAGAGTCTAGATAAACCACACCCACCAATACGCCTACTCATATGGAACCGGTGTCGGAGTGAATACTGTCCCCCCGTGAATAGTGTCCCCCCGGACAGTATTCACTAGTGAATAATGTCTTCCCCAGTGAATAATGTCCCCCCTCCCTTTTCCCCTTAATCTTGTTCACGAGACTCAAACTTCCACACTTACCACGTGGCAAGTCTTCCTCTGGCTGAAATGGCCGATTTGTATGGCTTCGTTTTTTACTACCTCACTACTGGAGCTTATCCTTCAGGATATACAAAGAATGAGAAGAAAATCCTGCGTAGGAAGGCTCTGGCAAATTATAAGGTAAGAGGTGAAGCCTGTTGAAGGTGAACTAAGTGTTAATTCGATTCAACTGGATGTTAAGAGTTGCATATAATTTTAGACCATATTCAGGAATAAAAGACTTATTAGACTTATTAGACTTAAATAAGTTAGGGGGAAAATGATAGAAACTAAGTTAGAAAAAAAAATTGTGGTTGGCCAAAAATTATGAAAACAAGAAACATTAATTCTACCTGTCATGATTGGTCAACAAAATAAGGCAAAGAGAAAAGTAATGTAAATCATGATGATTTTACGTCCATAAATCACTGCATTGGTATGTGAATTAACATTATGTTTATATTTTGTATATGTAATCATGTTTAAGGAATTGCTAAGAGGCAGTGCTTTATGGACAACCCTGAATCCTTTTTTTTTTAAATTAAGTTTATTCTTAATGCTTGTTGTTTAGATTATTAATTGTGCTTTTCTTATTCAGTAGAAATATTAGTGTTTGTATTTCCTGTAGGTGGAGAGAGGTGTACTCTAAGAAACAAGGAAAAGGAGTGTGGTTGGAGACAAGTAGTGAGGACTCCTTCAGAAGTTGACCAAGTTCTTCAAAGCTGCCATTCATCCCCTTGAAGGTGAAACATTAATATTGTATTAGACTATACTTTACCTGTGACTACAAATGTAAATTAATGTATATTTCTTATGCCATGGCAACACAGATATATAAATTGCATCTAATATACTCTTGAAAAAATAAAAAATGGAGAAGTAAGTAGAAATATATTGTTTTACAATTTTACTATTAAAATATTTTATGCATTCCATTTGAATGCTACTTATTTAACTCTATTTAAACCAAGAAGTAATTGTTTAAAACGTTAGGTTCACTATTTATATTCTCACTCATATCCATTATATCAAACTCTGACTTGTTATTAATATAGCTGCAGGAATATGAGTGCCCAAGTTATACGGATTTCATCAAAAGTTCATGTAGGAAACTTCGTATGTTTGCTGTAATTATGAATTTTATCTGAAAATGATTTAATATTATTTATTCGTAGAGATATTGAAAAACAGAAGCCTTTCTATAACGTGTATGAATGTATCTCAATTTTCATGATCTCCATATTCTGTTGTAATGACAAGTCCAGCTCGGTAATTCAGTCAATAAGATATCATTTGTCAACTGTAAAAATAGTTATGATATTCTGTACATCTAGATTTTTTCATATACAATGGACGTCTTACTTCCAGAAGTTTTAAGTTTCATATTTATGGACATGTTTGGTGTTGGCAAAAATGAGGTAATAGTTGTATTTACACAGCTATTTGGGTCCATAATCATTCTGCTTCTCACTTTTATTAGGCCAAAACTATTATGTTCACTAATGTGAACAAGAGCCACAGAGTACCTGAACAGAGTGAGACTGCATCATCAGGTTAGTTAAAGTTAAATTATGCATAATTCTTTTTAATATTATGGAATAATTGTTTGTTATAGTTTCTGTTTTGAGTCCAGAAAGCTGGAAACTTGATGAAGAGCTGAAGAAGAAATTTGATTGTATGTTAATTCCTAATTTCACTACTGTATTGCAAATACTGATGTTTTCATTTATTGCAGCAAAGAAAATAGAAGTAAATGACACTAAAGGTAAAGAATTTAGTAATGAATAATCTAAATTATATGCAATAACAAAAATGAATAGTGAGACTACTTGATTAAGTACCACCATACTTTGATTAAAGTTAGAAGCCATCAGTCTGAGTTTGAGCTCAACTTAGATGGATGAAGGGAGGACTGGTATGAAGTGGGTTAGATCAAATCCCTCAATGAACCTTGCTTCAACCACACAGATAGCTTATAGCTAGAATTTTAAGAACCCCTTATTCATTATATAAAACAACATATTTTCTCCCTCCAGCATCACCTTTGTCATCTTCAGCCTCACCCTTGCCATCTTCAGTCCCACCCCTACCATCTTCAGCCCAACCCCTGCCATCTTCAGTCCCACCCCTGCCATCTTCAGCACCATCCTTGCCATCTTCAGCCCCACTCCTGCCATCTTCAGCCTCACCCCTGCCATCTTCAGTCCTACCCCTGCCATCTTCAGCCGCACCCTTACTGCATCCACCCTCACCTTCGTCTTCATTACAGCAAGAATCATCCATGACATCACCCAAAAAACAAAAGCTAGCTAATATGGACAGTACTGTGCATTCCGACATTATTGAGGTTGAAGAATATGTTGTGATGACAAACCAGAATTTTCAATATTGGCTTCCTGACCTTAAGCTGACAGAAGCAGACAAGAAATTGTTGCTTAATCCATTAGCTTGGCTAAATGACAATATTATCAATGCTGCTCAACAGCTGCTGAAGCAAAGTTGTCCTGAAATTTCAGGCTTCCAAGATGTGACATGTGGAGTGGCTTTGTCATTTAATGTGGAGCACGATGAGTTTGTACAAATTTTGAACAATTGCAATGGTCACTGGCTAACAGTGACTACTATTGGCTGCCCACACCCAATAGTGTCAGTCTATGATAGCGTATATCGCTCCGCAGGAAAACATGTAAAAAGCCAGGTAGCTTCTTTGCTTTACAGTAATGATCCTAAAATTCGTCTAAATTTCATGGATTCACAAGTTCAGGCAGGGGGAAAGATCCAGGAAAATTTTTTTATGATCAAAAGAAAATGAGGAGTCATTTGTATCGATGTCTTGAAGAAGGAAAGATGGCACTCTTTCCATTAAAGAAAGAGAGATGTGCCCTTTCTAAAATAGTTGCTGTTGACTTAATTGAAGTGCACTGTATTTGCCGACTTCCAGAGGGAATTCATTCATTGGAGGAATGGGGGAGGTGCACCAAGTGTTTAACATGGTATCACACCAATCAGTGTTTAAGAGTTTCAAAGGCTGATCTGCAAGGAAAGTGGCTTTGCCCAAACTGTAGTGTTTGTGCTTAATTATGTGTTCTACAACATTTTTTGTGGCTGTAGACATTATTGTCAAAATTAGGGGGGCTGAAGCCCCCCTAATTTTGACAATATATAATAAATGTTAGGTAGAATACTTGCATTCATAAAATGTCTAATTGGCTTAAATTAGCAAATCTTAAAGTTTAATATGATTAAATAAAACTATCTACCATGAATAAGCAATTCATACTGCACAATGTAGCTATTTTTTTTAAAAGTCTTGTATTTTTCCTGCCAATAGCTAATAATTATAGTCCCTTATATCTTCTACTATCCAATTTGTTTTTTGGATGTATTCTCTAATATTGTTACTTTTAAAGGCAGTCTGCGTGAAACAAATTTGAGCCACTTTCAAGAATCTGGGTTACTATTGCAAGTACAGGGGCTGCTATTTCTGCACAATGAAAATACTTGGAGCTCTGATATTTTGCATAGTGCCAATATAGATTTTTCTATATTAACAATGATTGATGGGGTTTGTGGATTAACATTGTATTTTTCAAACTATCTTCGATTGAATAATTTTTACAAATAATTTGAAAATTTAAATGCTAATTGACAAACCACACATCAAACATTATTTAGAAAAAAAAGCTTTATTAGCATGCATCATGTAAAATGTTAGAGGTCCAAGCATTTTAATTATGCATCAAAATAGTGATTATTGTACTGACAATAGTGATCTCGTTTCTTGAAAGTGGTTTGCAGGTACTTTTCCAAAGTGTATGTGAGAGTGGTCCTCACTTGCACATTTTTAATGGCTATGGTGTTTTTTTACCTCTGGGCAAACTTGTCATTACAGAGATATTTGCAAAAATGTGATTTTAAGTAAATAATATTATGGGCAGATGTGTCCCAGCATCCTAAGTCCCCTTTACCTACAATACTTACAAGTCACATATTGAACAGCTTATTTTGATATAGCTAGCTAGCTATTAGGTTCCTCATTGGTATTCACACAAGGATGGCTACATAGTGTTGCTTTGGTTAACTAATACTAAAATTAATTTTAGTTAGGTTATTAGCTACTTAACTAACTAAACTAAACTTCATGGGTACTATAATAACCAAAACTAAAACTAATTATTCATACATGTATACAGTTGAATTTAACTAAACTAAACTAAAATTATCATTGGAAACAAAAACCAAAACTACTGAATGAAGTGAATAAGCCAAAATAAAGGAGGCCAATGCTAAACTAAATAGATAACATTCCAGTAAAATATAGCTACCAGGACTAAAATCATTAGCTAAATACTGTAATAGCTATTACCTACAAGCCAATAACCAAAACTAAAATTGCCATTTAAAAAAAAACAGAAGTAAAAAATTCAAATAACTAAGCACTGTTGAAAAACCAAAACTAAAATTGAAGCCAAGCGGGCAGCTAATTTATTACTGACGGAAGATAGTACTGGAAATGGAGTGAAAACTTATAATAATAGTACTGGAAATGGAGTGAAAATTTATGTAAAGGGATCGCTCTGTTGGATCGTGGTAATACTCATTTGTTTAAGTATTTGAGAGAGGGGAAGGGGGAGGGGACATTATTCACTGAAGGGGGACAGTATTCACAAGTGAATACTGTCCGTGGGGGGACAGCATTCACTAGTGAATACTGTCCGTGGGGGGACAGCATTCACTAGTGAATATTGTCCGGGGGGACAGCATTCACTAGTGAATATTGTCCGGGGGGACACTTTAGAGGGGGGACAAAATTCACTATGACACCGGTATGTACCATATACACTGCAAGTACACTGTAAGTACACAAAAAGCGACAAAACCTTCATCGAAAATGTCTGATAGCTAAGTTCGTGAGTTCCAGCCAAGATAATGCCTGATGTGTTTGTCAACATCCTAGGCTCTCCAGTAAGCAATCAACTTTGTCGCATTCTAGCCATTGTGTCACTCTGTCAAGTTTGTAAATAATAGCAAAAATAAAAAATAAAAAATAAAAATAATAATGATGTGGGCCCGCCCACATGAAGAGAGAGATTATGTGTACGCAGTACGCTTGTGTGTGTGTTATGAACATTATGTGTTCTTAATTTAGAATTGTAGCAGAATCTTATTTATAGTTGTGCATGTTGTGTGTTATGATCCAAGTGAACTCAGTAGGTGTTGATTGTGTGTGAGGTACTGACACAAAAACACAAGGTCACACACACAAGTAACTTGTGTTATAGGTGTGGTTTGTCATTCATATTTAAAGTGTCAGCATTGTGAGATTCAGTTTAGTTCTATGTTCATGAAGTTCACTGGGAGTTGTTCTATCTTTGAATTATAAAAACCCTATCTTATCTTCTTGGAGGGGTAAGGGTTCCGACTGGTATTCTGGTGGCAGCGAATTACCCTACTTGTTCAATTATTAAACTACTTCTGATAGCAACTCTTGGCAATTTGATAGAGTTCCAATAAAACAAAACAAAACAAAACAAAATGAAACCGATGACGATCCCGTACCCACCGCAATGTCTCCTCGCTGTTCGGTTGACCTTCGGTTGTCTGATGTTCGGATTTATGCGGTTCTTATTGGCGAGCGAGCGTAGCGAGCGAGACACTTACGGGGATAACACAATTGAAAATCGGGGATGTTTGTTTATTGGCGAGCGAGCGTAGCGAGCGAGACACTTACAGGGGTAAAAATGAAAAAATCTGGGATTTTTTATATATGTATGGACGTACGTATGTCATTTTGTACTTTGACCCTCGCGTTTTTGTGCTAGTTATGTGGTCGACCCCGTCCCAAATTACACTAAACAGAATCCTCTGGTTTATCGATCAGTACCTGTATCATACTAGAAATTGAATTGTTTACCGTTTTGAATTCTTTTGCGGGTGCAGTTAAAACTTGAAAACTTAAGGGACTTCCATTTCTATTCGAGTTAGTGGCGGTGGTAAGTCAATGCGCTCTTTGTCATGGTTATAAGCAGTATTTACTTGAAAATATATTGTCCACTAGACTTCTGAGAAGGTAAGTCTGTGTAGGTGCATGTCCAGTTGTGTCAAAGCATTGTGTGTTACAACCACTACTTAGCTAAAGAATATCACGAAGAAAACTTTTAAATAAAGTGTATTGTTTTGTTGTTGTTTTTTTTCCCTTCAATTCAAGCAGTTGCAGAGAGTTGTTACTATGGCACTGAAATCCCTTTACCGTGTATGCGAAATTTAAACACTGGACCATATTTTCAGTAGCTTCAGTGTTAGAAGTCAAAATCATTCATATAAAAATAGTATAGTCTTTAGGCTCGCTCGCCATTTGTGCTCAAGCACATCACTAGTATGTATATAATGTATGTGTGGATGGTACGTATGCCCTTTAAACGCTCGCGCGGGGAACTTTTTTCTCCAAAAAACACGGCTTTTTAGGCTTGACCCCAGTTTATTCTGAAACTACTGCATTAAGCAAGCCTTACTTTATACTTAAGCTCAGAAGTGTGAGAAAATTCCTGCGAAAACGCTTGCTTTTCAAGAAACAAAAAGTTGATTCGACCGGTTACTATGGCATTGAAGACCCTTTTCCAGACTTAATTTCGAAACTTCGCTGTTTTAGGAGGGATACGGAGTGCCGATTGTTGGTTGTCAAGAGACATTGGTAGTCAGAATGCCGTAGTATTAATGCTAAGGAAGCTACTACTACTCCAGGGAAGCTGAGGTAAGTACAAATTCCATATTTGTTAGCTAAATATGCAAAAATAACTCTGGCCTTTCTTATTTGTAGCTAAGAGCTTGTTGTCAACAGTGACTGGTATATTCAAATAGTCAGATTGGCTCAAATTTGGTACTACAATAGTTACCACTGCTCAAGAAAATGAGGTAAGAAAGTAATTTTGTATTTGTGTGCTAAAATTGATTGTCTTTTTTCTTTTTGTACTGAGAGCTTATTGTCAAGAATTCGAGGTAATTCAGATAGTCAAAGTAACTTCAATTTGATACTGCAGAAGTTATCAATACTCAGGAAATTGAGGTAAGTAGCAATTCCATTTGTTTTTTAAAATTACAAATAATAACGCTGGTTTATTTATATATTAATTTTTTATTGTAGCTGAGAGCTTTTTCAAGAATTATTGGTAATTCGAGATTATCAAAATGGCAGATGTTTGATACTACAAAAGTTACCATTAATCATGTAAGAGAGTGATTTTGTATTTGTTTGCTGAAATAATAAGTCAGAACTACTATTATAGTGTTTGCATGAACTTAGCTAAAACTTAATAACAATACTTAGTTGTATGTTAGCTAACTATCAGGTTCCCTCGCCATTTGTGATCAAGTACACCACTAGTATATATGTATGTATGTATGGGTGGTACTTATGCCCTTTAAACACGCGCGCGGGAACTTTTTTTTCCTAAAAACACGGCTGTTTAGGCTTCACCCCAGTTTATACTGAAACTACAGCATTAAGCGCCTTACTTTATACTTAAGCTCCGAAGTGTGCAAAAATTCCAGCGAAACTTTATACTTAAGCTCCGAAGTGTGCGAAAATTCCGGCAAAACTTTATACTTAAGCTCCGAAGTGTGTGAAAATTCCGGCGAAAACGCTTGTTTTTCAGGACACAAAAAGTTGCTGAGACCGGTTACTATGGAATTGAAGACCCTTTTCCAGACTTAATTTCAAAACTTCGCCGTTTTAGGGGGGATACGAAGTGCAGATTGTTAGTTGTCAAGAGCCATTGGTAGTCAGAATGCCGTAATATTAAAGCTAAGGAGGCTACCATTACTTTAGGGAAGCTGAAGTAAGTACGTAATTCCATATTTGTTAGATAAATATGCAAAAATAACACTGGCCTTTCTTTTATGCATCTAAGAGCTTGTTGTCAACAGTGACTGGTAAATTCAAATAGTCAGAATGGCTTCAATTCGATACTATGGAAGTTACCACTGCTCAATAAAAGGTAAGAAAGTAATTTTGTATTTGTGTGCTAAAATTGATTGTCTTTTGTTTTTGTAGCTGAGAGCTTGTTGCCAAGAATTCACGGTAATTCAGATAGTCAAAGTAACTTCAATTTGATACTACAGAAGTTATCAATACTCAGGAAATTGAGGTAAGTAGTAATCCCATATTTGTTGGCTTAAATTACAAATAATAACACTTTTTTTTTTTGTAACTGAGAGTTTGTTCAAGAGTTACTGGTTATTGAGATTATCAGAATGGCAGATGTTTAATACTTAATATGTTGGAGTTGTAAATCCCAACAGGCAATGAATGTTTGTGTCCTTCCCAAAGGACCACCTTGGTAGCAAAGGCACACACACTGCAAGCTAGCTGTAGAGGCTGTGTGTGAGTTTACTTGTTCTTTTTTGTTTGTAGCTTCCTCAACTCCACCAGGAACAAAAGGGAGGAGGAATCGCTCTAGCTAGCTATATTAGCTAACAGTTAACTGCTGACAAGATTCAACCAGATACACTTTATTACTTGGTCAAACATTCAACAAAGTGAACAATGATTACAAGAACAAAAATCTCTAATAAACGCACACCAGTGTGCGTTAAATGGAACAAAAGGAGTAATTCATAGATAGCATGAAATGATTGATAATAATAATTGTGTATGTTGGTGTTCATACCCTGAACATACTGGGGCCCAGGGAGTGAAATCAATATTGATGTGTTCAATGCAGTTCATTCAGTGATGTCCAGTGGCACTAGCATGCTGGTAGCTCTCCTATAAGTCTTTCTCATATGTTGCACATCTACTGTCCTCACTTTCTTGTCGGGCCCGGGATGCAGCTTTACTATTTTTCCCAATGGCCACCGGCTATTCCTCATTAATGTGTCGTCCTTGATGAATACTAAGTCTCCAACACTGGGGTTTACACTTTCCTTCCTCCACCTGCTTCTGGACTGCAGTGAATTAATGTAGCTTCCTTCTCTAAGTCTTTTGCCAGCCTCTTGGTGAGTTGCCACCTCCTGAGGAAAGATATTTTGGCTTGCGAAGGGAGAGCAGTGGGTGGTGCTTTCAATGGTCTATGGATCAGGAAATGTCCTGGAGTCAGCATGAGTTCATCTTCCATTTCTACTTCTTCCAGCGGAATGAGGGGCCTGCTATTCAGCAGTGCCTCCACATCTGTCAGCACATTCATCAGCTCCGCCATCCTCAGGGGGTGTGGCTGGACCATCTTCTTCATCAGCTTCTTTGCACTCTTTACTCCAGCCTCCCAGAGCCCACCGAAATTGGGAGCCCTGGGAGGGTTGAAAATGAAATGCCATTTGTCTTGGGTGTGGCTTTGTGTCTCCCGCATCATTCTGGTGATGGGTGCCAATTCTTTTGCTGTTCCCACAAAATTACCACCATTGTCAGAATGGATTTCTGCTGGGGTGCCCCTCCTGTTAGAGAATCTCATTAGTGCTGCCTGGAACTCTTCTGCCTCCAAACCTCTGCATACTTCTATGTGCACAGCCTGGGTGGCCATGCACACAAAAATGCATATGTATGCTTTGTAACAAACAGGTTTTCTGGTTGCTCCCTCTCTTAAAGTCACTGGGCCAGCCATGTCCACTCCTGTTATTGTGAATGGTGGTGCCAACTGGGTTCTGCAGTCAGGCAGCATTCCCATCTGCTGTGTCTTGGTGTGAGCATTAGCTTGCTGACAAACAGTGCACTTCCTTGCAATTCCTTTCAAGCTCCTCTTGATTCCCACAATGTAATAGTGGTGTCCCAAGATTCCAATGATTGTCGAAGTTCCAACATGTCCATATTCTTGGTGCCTGGTCCTCAACAATAGCTTTGTTAGTGAGCTGTCAAATGCCAATGGAATGAGCCACCTTGAATTCACTCTCCCTGCCATTATGACTTTGGAGCCAGCATGCTCCTGAATGTTGGTGCACAGGCCCCTCAGGCGGGAATTATTAGGAAGAGGATGCTCCTTGGCCAATGCTGCTAATTCTGTGGGGAAACTGTCTCTTTGTTGCAGCTGAATTAGAAGGAACTTGGCAGCTTGTAGATCTCCATACAACAGCTTTGGTGTCTTTTTGCAGTTTGTTGCATTCTTGACAGTTGGTATCTTGAACATTTTGATAGCCTTCAGCACCCATGCTAGGACTCTGGTGAGCTTGCTATAGCTTGAAAATCTGGTCCACAATTGCAAGTCTTCCTTTGCCATTATGGTCATGATTACCGCTACTGGTTCTTTCTTGAGTCCAGGGAGTGTCTGAATTTCCTGATTGCCTTTGGGCCACTCTTCGTGATGAGGCAGCCATGGTGGGCCATGCCACCACAGTCTTGAGCTTTTCAGTACTTCTGCAGCCACTCCTCTGCTAGGCAGATCTGCCGGATTGCTGCTGGTGCTCACATGTCTCCAGGATACTTCAGGAACAGCATTATTGGTGGCTGCCACTCTGTTTGCCACAAAGGTGACCAACTTGTGTAGTGGTTTTTGTAGCCATGCCAGCACTATTTGAGAGTCTGTCCAGCAGTGGCAGTTGTATTGGGGAATGTCCAAGAGATTGCTTAGGTGAGAGCCAGCAATCTAGCACTCTCTAGTTCCATCTCAGGCAGTGTTCTTGTTTTCAATGGGCACACCCTTGCCTTGCACCAAATAATCTGTGGCAGACTGTCCTTGTTGCATAGGTAGATTGCAGCTGCAAAAGCTTTGCTGCTACTGTCACAGAATCCATGTGAAAGAGAGCCATCAGAAACTTTACCAGCAAATCTTGGGATTGGATGCTCACTGATTGATTGTAGCTGACTAGTCCATTGCTGCCATTGTGTCAACACATCCAGTGGTATTGCTTCATCCCACTTCAGTCCTTCTGCCCACAGGTTTTGCAAAAGTATCTTGCCTGTGATGTGAAAAGGTGCCACCAGTCCCATGACGTCATAAATGCTTGCCACAGTCCTAGCCACCATCCTCTTTGTTATCAAATCTAGGGATTGTGAGTCCATCACAGGAGTGTTTACAATCAATGTGTCACTGCTGGTGTGCCAGTGGATTCCTAATGCCTTTTGGGAATCTTGTGCCAGCAAGTCTTGAACTGGATCCTTTTCTCTCAACTCCTCAGGCACTTGTTCCAGGACCTTCTGTAATGAACTTCTCCACTTGCACAATTTCATCCCTGCCTTTTGCAGCACCATACACAATGACTTCTGTAATTGAATTACTTCGTTCTCTGTGTCTGCTCCTGTAACGCAGTCATCAACATAGAAGGAATTTACGATGGTTTTTGCTGCTGCTGGGTGGCTCTTCAAGTATTTCCTTGCATGAAACCTCAAGACTGATGTGGCCACAAAGGGGGATGGCCTCATCCCAAACATCAGCCTGGACATTCTCATCACACTCAGTCTCCCATCCTTGATCCTGCAAAAGAACCTGTGGAGAGTAATGTCATCTTCTTCCAATTTCACCTCCCTGTACATCTTGGAAATATCAGCCGTGATTTCAACTCTTCTAGTCCTGAATCTGATGAGGACATCTGAGATCAATGGATACAGGGATGGTCCAGGCAGGAACAAGTCATTGACAGCATTGCCCGTGGATGTTTTGGCAGATCCATCGAATACTGGACGAATTTTTGTTGAGGTGGAACTCAGCTTCACAACACTGTGTACTGGCATGTAGTAGGCATCCTTGTCTAACTCATTTGCATGCACTTCCTTGGCATGATCCATGGTGATGTAGGTGCCCATCTCCTTGTTGAATGCTTCCAGGTGTCCCAGCCTCTTCATCCTCCTTTCATTTTGAAGGAATCTGGCCTTTGCCATCTGTTTTGAGTCACCAAGCTTGGGAGGATCTTCCACCCTTGGAAGTTTGCATGAGTACCTTCCATCACTGTGTTGCTGGACACTGGCATTGAACTGTTCCACTGCAGCCTGTTCCTGTGGTGTCCAGGTGTTAGCTTGTGGCACCTGCTCCAACTGATACATTTGCTGGAACAGTTCAGTGTCTGAATTTTGCTGGAGTTCCACCTTCATGGCTACACCATTCTTTCCAGTTACTGCTGATGGGCCAGACAGTGTCCAACCAAATATGGTACTGATTGCTGTCAGTCTCTCCTTTGCTGAGAATCTCCTGTTGTTGTCTTCCTCCAGAAAAAATGGCATGTCCATTGTCCCAATGATGATATCAATTTTCCCACCCAAGTATGGGTCAGCAAGACTGAGTCCTTTCACTAAATCCTTCTTTGCAATTTCTTCTGGATTAGTGGTAGGGTTGGCACTTGGCAGCGTAGGTGAGATTGCCACATCTATGAGAATGACAGTGGAAGAGGGAATTACTGTTGACACTTTCACTTTGGCACAATGCTTTATCCTTTGCTGTGCTACTGCCCCAGCCATTACCAGATCCAGTGACTCCCTTTTTAAATCCAGGTAGCTGGCCATTGCTTCCATTCATTCAAAACTTCGCCTTTTTTTCGGCTAAGTGCGGCTTGTTTAGTTGTCAAGAGCCACCTGTAGTCAGTACTAAGAAAGCTATCACTACTTCTGAAAAGCGTATGTAAGCACAGGTATGGAATGAGTTCCTTCAGGGACAGTTTGTCACACAAAAGACTTCACACAAGTTCTCCATGATGGTTCATGATCAAGTCCATGAACAGTTGAATGCTATTTTGAAGGGTGATGGTGGAATAATTGGAATCACTGAAAATGAATCAGCTCTGCGACGATGGATGATAGCTGGTAGAAACAGGTAGGATTATCAGTGAGCTTAGTGTGAAGCAATCAAAGTTTGGTCATCATGAACAAACAAGCGTTCAGAACAGATTTGCAAGAAATGTGAGGAGTGTGATAGAGGCCTTTAATGAAATGGGAAACCCCTTTACTGAGACAAGCTCAGATTTGTTTGCCATTGACACAAAGGTGATCATGGCCGATCAAGTTGTTCAGAGTATCAAGGAAGCAGAAGGACTCAGAAAGCAGTATGAAGCTTTTGTGGATGAAAGAATTGTGAAGATGACAAGAAACATACATGATGCAATCCCGAAGAATAAATTAGCACTATTCACATCTGGTCAACGCAAGACAACATTCAAGTCAAAAGCAAAACTTTCCAGCATGAAAAGTGACCTGGAGTTGTTTTCAAGAATGTACATTTCATGGCAAGCCAGGGAAGGAGAAATGAATGCATTTTTTGAGCATGAAAATCATGCTTGGCCCCCATCTCTTGCTGAAAATGACTCAAGGCGGCATGGAAACAAGGCAGATTTTCTAAAGTGCCTGGAACCGTTGGTTCAACACACACAGATGGCACCTGAAGTAGATGTGAAGCTCTTTGATGGAGCAGCCCTTGTTCACAAGCTGGAGCCAAAGAAAGCTACCACTCTTGTTAACACATTCAAAGACTATGCAGACATTGTCTTTATACCATATCTTCTCAAGCAACTGCAACTTGTTAGACTGGTTGATGTTGTGTGGGACTCTTACGCTGCTGACAGTTTGAAGGCACACACCAGGCAGTGCCGTGGAACTGGGAGCCCTCTTCTTATGACTGAAAAGACACGTATTCCAAAAAACTGGAAAAGTTTTTTGCGTGTTGACTCAAACAAGGCTGAACTTTTTCAGTTTCTTACATCTGCCATTGAATCAGCTACAGCACCTGAAGACAAGTTGCTTATCACAACAAAGAAAGAAAAATTTGTATCAACTAACACTACTCTGAACGTATCTGCTCTTCAACTCTGCACACAAGAAGAAGCTGACCATTGTCTTATGCTTCATTGTGCTCATGCTCACCAGCATGGTTCGAAAAGGATCATGGTGCATGCTACTGATACCGACGTGCTTGTACTTGAAATTGCCACGGCCAGCATGCTAGAAGAAAGTGAGATCTGGCTAGCATTTGGCCATGCCAAAAACTTCCGATACATTGCTGCTCATTCCATCGCAGCAGTTCTTTGCTGTTCGTGCATGCTGTTTCTGGCTGTGACACAGTCTCGTCTTTCTGTGGCATAGGTAAGAAAACAGTGTTGGACGTTTGGAATGCTTTACCCAACCTGACGGCACTATTTAAGCGGCTTTCCCAGACACCACAAGAAATTACTGACAGTGAAATGGAGGAGTTGGAGAGATTTGTGGTACTACTATATAGTCGTACTTCCCAAATTTGTACAGTGAATGCTGCAAGAATACATCTCTTTTCTTATGGGAATAGAAAACTGGAAAACATCCCTCCCTCAAGAGCAGCTTTATTACAGCATGTAAGACGTGCAGCATTCCAAGCATTTGCGGGTGCAGTTATAACGCAAAAACTTATGGGAGCTCCATTTCTATTCGAGTTAGTCGCTTTGTCACAGTTATAAGCCCTACTCAACAGCATTAACTTGTAAATTCATTGTGCACTAGACGAACCACGAAGGTAAGTCTTGCATAGGTATGTTCAGTTGTGTGAAAATATTGTGCGTTACTATTACTATTAAGAATGTCACAAAGAAAACTTTAAATAACGTGACTTGACTTTGTTGCTTCTTTTTCAATTCAAACAGTTGCGGGGAGCGGTTACTATGGCATTGAATCCCCTTTACTGCATACGTAATTAAAAAACTCGACATTATTTTAGTAGCTTGAGTGTTAGTTGTTAAATCAATCATTTAACAATAATGTAGTTTAAGGCTCGCTCGCCATTTGTGCTCAAGCACACCACTAGTATAAATATATATGTACATGAAACTTGGGCTCCAAATTGTAAGATAATTTCTTCGACGCACTTGTTTTTTATGTCCCAAGACGTTACTGTGTGGCGTATGCCCTTTAAACGCGCGCGCGGGTGCCGTTTTTTTTTTTTTGCCTAAACACACGGCTTTTTAGGTTTGATTCTACTTTCTTCTGATACTACAGCTTTAAGCAAATTTTAAATGAAACTTGGGCTCCAAATAGTGAGATAATTTCTTCGAAGCCCTTGTTTAAGTCCCAAGACGTTACTGCGAACGGTTACTATGGCATTGAAACCCTTTACCAAACGTAATTTGAAAAACTTCGTCGTTTTTTGGGGCTGCTAAATGCCACTCGTTGGTCGTCAAGTGTAGCTAGAGTGGTTAAAATAGTAAAACCAAGGAAGCTACCATTACTTGGGAGAAGCTGAGTAAGTAGGTAATTCCATATTTGTCAGCTAAAATTACATAAATAATTCTTGCTATGTTTTTTGGTACAGCTGCGTGCTTGTTCACCAGTTACTGGTAATTGAGGTAGTCAGAATGGCTTAAATTGAATACTACACAAGTTATCACTATTCCTGAAATTGAGGTAAGAAAGTATTTCTGTAATTTAATGGTCAACTACTATTTACTTTTTGCATGAACTAAGCTAAAGTATATTAGCTATTGGAGCAAGCATACCTTTTACACTGGAATTCTCGCTAAGTATCAGAATGTTGTTTTAAAAAACTTGCTTAAGCCAACTCAACTTTATACAGTAGCTAATACTGAGCTGCTCACCCAATGTGGCAGCTCATATTAAGGTACCTCCTGGGTTATATTATTAATAAGGAATTGCTCCAAAGTCTTATATCTGACTGCCCCTTGTATGCTACTAACAAAAGATAAAGTGGGCATTGAATACCGTAGCAATAATACAGAATTGAAGTATGTGGCTGTGGGTTAAAATCAAACATTATTCAAATCTGTATAGTTTGAAAAAAAACTTGTGAAAAAGTGAGAATACATCTAAAGGATTTTACTGTGATCAAGACAATATATGCCCATGGACTTTGATTGCTAAAGTAAAAGTATACGGTAAAATACATGCTTCAATGTATGCTATACAGCTACTCCAGCTGGTGTATAATTCTTACGGTACAGTGGTACAGTCTCACTTTCAAATTTTTCTAATTATTCATGAAATTATTGCTCCATTTGATGGCCTGTTACAGACATTTTTTTTTTAATTCTCTGTATTGTTGGAAAAAAAACATGTGAGTGAGAGAGAATACATTTAATGAGTAAAAGAATAAAAGAAGGCTGAGTAAGAAATCGTGAAGTAATTTAAACTTCCATGTATAGACAAAATCTTAGAAGAAAGAAAATTTCAGTGGGTCTGTTGAAAACTAGGTTGTAGCATAGCAGTACCTCCTAACAGCATTAATACAGAATTGAAGAGTTAAGTTGCCTTGGATATAAGCAAAACGTTTTTTGCTTAAAAAATGCCCATGAAAGAAAGAGAATACATCTAATAAAAAAAAAGTGCTATAATATGCTCACCAGATTTTAAATGTGTATGCTAAATTATTTGCATGGAATTTTTGTGAAGAACACGTTTTTTTTTTAAATAGATACATCAATTACGAGCTTACATATTATTACTAATCATATTGTTAGCGTGAATGAAGATATATGGACAATAAAATAACTACTTTTTTAATGATGTACTGATAAATAAACAAAGAATCAATATATACAATGTTCTACAGCTGCGATTATTAGCCATGTTTTCAAATATAATTAACAATGCTTATAAACAAAATTGAATGTACTAATCATTTTGATAACATTCCCAGGCTAAGGGAAAAAATAATTTAGTAATTTAATAAAACTCAATATGCTGATAAACTTTAATGCATTAAAACAATTGTGGTGGTACAAGTGGGGGTTCATCAATATCATAGTGATTGTTAATATCTTGATGATCATCATAATTTCTATCAGGTAGTTCACCTATGTTACAAGTTAAAATACATCATTATAAAAAAAATAAAGAATTTAAAAGAATTAAGTAGCTATCTTAAAGGCTGTGTCCAACTCAGAGAATTAATTGTGACTATGACACTTGTAGCCAAATATAATATGGTGAGAAAGATGTATTATAATGATAGTTTCAAAATTATACAGCTAGCACCTTACTAATATAATAATGTAATTAAAATTTAACATGACGTTTTGACTTCTTGTTAAAAATCCTATGCAAGGGTAGCTAATCAGGTTAACCACTTGTGGTGATTGATGTAAAACTACTAAAACAACTGGTTGGCATATACTGCATAGACAGCTAGCATCCAGAAAGCTCCAAATCTAATCTTATGTAACTTACAAGTCTTAGATGCTCTGTTCAACTATTACTTCCTCCATTGTAATAGGGCTATATGGCTGCCAAACATGTTCTGAATGACTATAATTATTCTTCTTACCTCTCTTGCAAGCCACTGGCTTTTTTTTCTTGTTGCTCAAGCAATTATAGTTGTTTCACCTATATATATATACTTTACTATAGCTGCAGGGTATGCTATATACTAGAGTTTGTGGGTGTCGTATATTCCACTTAAGCAAGATTAGTGATCATAACTTTTTTATTGACTTAATTAACTACTGCACTCTGTCTGAATATTGTCACTTAATCCTAATATATGGAGTAGTAAGAAATGAAAACTCTCTTTTGCTCAGTATGTATGAAATCTCTAAGAATAAACCTTTAGCTGCCCTGCTGCATGGTTATTTAGAGGGTATCACTACTTTGAAGCATTATGTTGCAGATGTTTCTCTTCTTCCTTCTAGTTTTTACTCATGTTAGGTATCCTCCTATCTCTCTATTACAAGCACCTTAAAGTTCCTCTCTTAACTTGATTTGAATAAAGCTTAACTGACTGTATGTGTAGGTTTTCAGGCTTTCACGCTTACCTGTCAACCCCATTGGGTAGTCAGTCATGATTTTCTTTATAAGTGTGCATATTCTGAGTGTATGAGACCTTGCTCAGTGAGATAATGGGACTCAGTATATTTTTGGTGACTACGCCCTAGGTTGTGTGGATCTACCATGCAGTAGCAAGATTGCCATGCATTGTCGCACAACCAGTTGAGTGATGCAGTAACAGAGCTGGCCTGGTCCTTTGAAAGAAAAGTTGGGTGTGACATTACATTGGGTATAAAACTGAGAAAAACTGCCATTTTTATAACTACATATTTGAACGGAAAATGACTGAATTACATAGTGCGAGACTTTTTATGTAATTAGCATGGCACAATGACTTGTCATTTGTGCTGAAGCTACCAGCTAGTACATTATGGTAATAGAATAATACTACACTGTTAAAAGTAAGAGTTCAGGTAACCCCAAAAGTGTGGTTCCAGTCCTTGGATGGTCACAGCAACTCTTCTGGGGAGTAAAAAAATGTCTATGTAGAGCATAGTCTGATGAAGAAATATAAAAATCACTAAAGGTTCGCAATTCTACTGTGAACTGAAGTAAAAAAGAAGGATGTTTCTTCATCCCATGCTTAATTAACAGTCATCTTCCTTGTGGTACTTACCATTAGCTTCGTGTTAACTTACATGTTCCAGTGTTCACTCTGTGATATCACAGAGTGAACACTGAAATATAGTGATTAGCTATATTATATATAGTGAATACTATATAGGTATACCTAATAATAGTGAAATACTATAATAGGTATAGTATTTTAAATTTTGCGTTAGGTCTTACTAGACTTATGAATATCATTAAAATATCTTGACTACTATCCATGGAGTTCCACTAACTCCTTCACTGGTTTACTCCCCCAAACTACTCCCCCAAAGACTAACTCTTAATCCTCATTTTTAACAGTGTATAAAGCTGAAAAAAAAAATCAATGCAGTTAGAACTCCATAATACTTATAATTAATAATTGTATTCTGCAAGTACAGTCATAACTTCAAAAGATGTGCTAGTTATGCCAAATGTTGGTAATAATTTAATACCTTCTGGAAGAGTTAAATCTTGCACTGTATTATATTTAACACTTGCTGCATTTGGTTTTTCACAGGTCTTAATGTGTTTTCGTTCCGTATTATCAAATTTCAAAGTTGAATAATCAGTAACTGGATGTTTTTTCTACAATAAATACATTCTTGATTGAAACTTTCTCACTTTGAAGGGTCAGAACTTGATAATTAAAAACATACTTGTTACAAAAATATTAATTGAATATTAATGACATTTTCATGAGTTTTGAGCTATATTAAAATGTGAAAGATCTAAAGAATGCCTCAAATTATGCACACAATGCTCACTTAGCTATTATAATGAATTATTGATTCACTAGTGTTCACATGCAGTATTACATCAATGGATTAGAATCTGTATTTCCCATTCAAAATATTTGGGGGAAATTGCTGTATTCATTAAAATTCTACAGGAATAGTGAAATAGCACATGAGGGAAAGAGAAATAGCAAGATAAGCGAAATATATAGCAAGGTAAGTTAAATAGCAAGTAAGTGAAGTAGCAAGATCAGGATTCATTGCCCTTGTAAATTGCATTAGGCTTTGCCTCCTGCTATTTCAATCATGTTATTCATGCTATTAAACATGAATAGCATAGTTACTTATGCTATTAATGATACTAATACACTATTTCAGTAAGATATACTAAGTTATGACTATAAATCTACTCTCACAACATGCTTATTCTTTTATTTGTAATCTTTCTACACAAATAATAAAAACTAAACAATGTGCTAGTGATGAACAATAGCAAGAGGATTTACCAAAAATTACAATCAATTAACAATTCTTACTATTTTATTTTCATCCAAGATGTGACAATTAACTGTGCTATATTCCTCCTCATTTAATTTCAAAGCTGGCTTATGAATTGTTTCTAAATTGAGCTGGCCATACTCCCCAGCCTATAAAACAAACAATAACAATAGAATATGTAATGGTGTGATAAAAATAAATTGCAATTCTGCTCTTATATTGAGTTCAGTTCACTTTCAGTGTTAGAAAATTATGGGGACAGGGAGGAAGTATCCCCTACTTTCAAAAGGGGAGAGCAATGCCCCCATATCTTAGTCTGTCCTATTCATGGTGTGTATGTGAACTATAGGCAGATGTTGAGTATTTACAATGAAATTTTATTTTTTTGATTAAGCAAGAAATGTACAAATTGAACCAAGGGACAAATAATAATACACAACATAGTGTTTAAAATCAAAATACAAGGAAATTTAACGGGAAAGTGTTCTATTCAAGAGTCCTTATATAAGAACATTAAAATTTTTAAAACTGTTTCGGCAAAAAAATACAAGCAAACATACTCCAAAACTAAGAAAGTATATTATATAGCATAATTACTAACCCCTCAATAAACTTAGTACTCTACTCAAATATCTAACAAAATTTTTTTTTAATTCTCAAAAAAAGTTTATTTAGTCTCTCTGCTCCGCAGTATTTCAGCAATGCCTAATTTTATGACAAACATTTTCTATGTTTGCTTGTATTTTTTTGCCGAAACAGTTTTAAAAATTTTAATGTTCTTATGTTTTCATATTGGAAAAAGATTATTCCTATCTAACTATACAATTTCACTCTCTCTGCACTTCTGGAAGCTGTCTTTACTCCAAAATTTATAACTTATTATATACGAGTTCAAGATAAAAGCTTTTTACTATTCAATAACATGTCTTGACTGTGATGCTCACATTGGTGAAAATATAAAAGGTATCCACATTACAGTATTTAAGTGCTATACCAAGGTAAATTTTGTGATAAAATTGGGAGCCATACCAATAAAATGTTATTTTTTAATGTAGCAAGTCTATCAACTATAAACTAGTGGTTTCAGCACAAGTGGTGAGCGAGCCATTTTGCACAAGTGAAACATTTAACCTTAAATCTTATATAATCCATTATAAAATGTGTACGCATAAAGGGCTTCATTTGGTTGAAGGTAATAGCTAGTATGTAGCCTTGACTATTAAATTTTAGCTAAAATTTTAACAAAATATGGAATTTCCTTTCTTACCTCAATGTAATTTCTATTTTACCTCACTTTTCCAACATTAATGGTATAGTTTACAATTAAGAATTCTGACTATCTAAATGACCAGACTAAAGGAACTCAAGAAAGAACAATAATTTTGTTATGTATGTCAATGGTTTTTCAATGTGATAATAACCATTCAGCACTACTTTTTTGTGACTTGAAAAAAAAAATTTCTAAGAAATAATAACCCAGGCAGTAACAGTGACAATTTCACACGCGCACACTTGTGCATTGCATACATAGACTCAAGACTTCTCTTTGTGACTTCACTATTGAATGAATAAGAACACAACTGTTTTGTAGGGCGTATAGCTATAACCAACTACGGTCATCACTAACTCTTAGAAAATGAACTTCAATAAGTTTTGTATGACTTAATTGCATCCTGCAACATTCAGATCATGTCTGCTAATTCAAAGGAGTTAATTATTGATAAACCTAAGGATTCAGTTAATGAAGTATGGAACAGAGTCAACCACGGAGTAAGGACAATAATATGAGGGTCAAAGTACAAAATTGACATACATAATGTCCAAACATTATGTTACTAGTGATGTGCTTGAGCTCAAATGGCGAGCGAGCCTAAAGACTATACTATTTTTATATGAATGATTTTGACTTCTAACACTGAAGCTACTGAAAATAAGGTCCAGTTTTAAATTTCGCATACACGGTAAAGAAATTTCAGTGCCATAGTAACAACTCTCTGCAACTGCTTGAATTGAAGGAAAAAAAACAACAACAAAACAATACACGTTATTTAAATGTTTTCTTTGTGATATTCTTTAGCTAAGTAGTGGTTGTAACACAATGTTTTGACACAACTGGACATGCACCTACACAGACTTACCTTAGTGGTAGTCTAGTGGACAATTTATTTTCAAGTAAATACTGTTGGCACGGCTTATAACCATGACAAAGAGCGCATTGACTTACCACTGCCACTAACTCGAATAGAAATGGAAGTCCCTTAAGTTTTCAAGTTTTAACTGCACCCGCAAAAGAATTCAAAACGGTAAACAATTCAATTTTTAGGGTGATACGGGTACTGATCGATAAACCAGAGGATTCTGTTTAGTGCAATTTGGGGCGGGGTCGACCACATAACTAACACAAAAGTGCGAGGGTCAAAGTACAAAATGACATACATACGTCCATACATATGTACAAATAAATAAATAAACATCCCCGATTTTCGATTGTGTTACACCTGTAAGTGTCTCACTCGCTACGCTCGCTCGCCAACAAATATCTCCAAATTTTTCTTTGTGTTACCCCTGATAGAGTCTCACTTGCTTGACAATTACTTATGGGCCAGGGTTTTATATAGGACATTATGCTTGAGGGAGGGAAACATATACTATGCACCTGCTCGTGGACAGAGTTCAAAGGTCACCTCAACTACATTCACAACTATAAGAATCCCTGTACACATGACTAATCTGATCCTGATCTGCATCCTGATGGGTAAAAGTGCTGAATCTGAAAATGTTTTTTGTTTTTACAGAAAGTGACATTGGAATCTTCCAATAGAATTACAAACATAGAAGGTTTTTAGTGAACTCAATTCATTAAAACGTCCCAAAGCCAGTCTCTGGGAGACTACAATTGTTACAAAAACAATAATAATTTTTTCCTATAACTAGCTATCTCATTATGTTCGTAATTACACTAATTATTATGCTAGCAAAATGCTAATATCTATGAAATCACTTATTATGCTCGAAATCATGCAAGCTTAATTTGCCAACCGTTAGTGAGTAGGTACACCTTATCATGAAACAAGAAATGAAACTGAAAAATGAAAGTACAAAGATTTTAGTTAATGATGAAAGTAGTTTTGTGTAATTGTCAAATTCAACCATGAAGAAAAAAATTGACAACAACCACTAAATTCTGTCCAGAATTAATAAATGCTGGACTAATTGCTCCATTTTGGTATGCTACTAACTTGGTCTGCTACATAGTAGTAGTAAAAATTCCGACTCAGCGTATCAAAAAGCTTTAGAAGATAGCAATTATTGTTGAAGTACGAGGAAAAACAGTGAGAAAAAAATAGTGGTTATTTTTTTTATTTCCACTTACAGGTTAGAATTAAAGCAGCTAAAAATGAGGACACATTCTGAAAATGGGGGTCTCGCAAGACACCAGTCGAGCCCTCCCTAAATTTGCCCCCTCATGCATCAATGAAACACTATAATGTGTATATATATATTTATGTATAATATTTCCAGCACAGATAAATTTTGACATCTGACTGAAATTGCTGTTCAGGTGAATCAACTATAATTATAGAATTTTTTACCCTTGTAGTGTTCCTCATAATATGTGACCGTCTATGGGAAAATCGGGCACAATGCGTCAGGCGTAGATGTCGCAAAAGATCGATTTAGTTCTTAAAGTTGTATTAAACTAGTGATGTGCTTGAGCACAAAATGGCGAGCGAGCCTAAAGACTATACTATTTTTATATGAATGATTTTGACTTCTAACACTGAAGCTACTGAAATTAAGGTCCAGTTTTTAAATTTCGCATACAAGGTAAAGGGATTTCAGTGCCATAGTTACAAACTCTCTGCAACTGCTTGAATTGAAGGAAAAAAACAACAACAAAACAATACACGTTATTTAAACGTTTTCTTTGTAATATTCTTTAGCTAAGTAGTGGTTGTAACACACAATATTTTGACACAACTGGACATGCACCTACACAGACTTACCTTAGCGGTAGTCTAGTGGACAATGTATTTTCAAGTAAATACTGTTGCGCAGGCGTATAACACATGAAAAAGGCGCGCATTGACTTACCCCGCCCCCCCCCCACCCCCCCCCACCCCACCCCCCCCCCCCCCCCCATCACCACTAAACTCGAATAGAAATGGAAGTCCCCTTAATTTTCAAGTTTAACGCCACCCAGCAAAAGAAGTCAAAACGGTAAACAATTCAATTCTAGGTGATACGGTCACTGATCGATAAACCAGAGGATTCTGTGTAGTGCAATTTGGACGGGTCGAATCGAACACCATACCTAAAACAAACAAACGCGAGGGTCAAAGTACAAAATGACATAAGTACGTCAAAACATTATATACAATATAAACTAGTGAGGTGCTGAGCACAAATGGCGAGCGAGCCTAATACTATTATAAAGTGAATGATTTGACTTCGACAATGAAGCTACTGCAAGAGTCAGTTTTTTATTAGCCTACAGGGTAAAGGGATTCAGGGCCATAGTAACAACTATCTGCAACTGCTTGGAAGGAAAACAACAACAACAACCCCCCCTCCAAAAAATACCGTATTGAAAAGTTTCTTTGGTATTCTGTAGCAAGTTATGGTTTCCTGTGTTTGTTAACACACAATGCTGCACCACTGGACTATGCACCGACCCAGACTTAACCTTGCGTAGGTATAGGGACATGGATTTTAAGTACAAATATGTTCGATGGACTTACCACCGCCATAAGGATTCCAGAGCTCGTTAATTGAAAATATGGAACTGTGACGCTTTACCTAACTTACGTAATTAAAAGCGCGGGCGAAAATAGGGGTCTCACGTACCCCATAAACAGATAAATAAATAAATATAGCGAAATCTCGATTGAGTTACCCCTGATAGTGTCTCGCTCGCTTCGCTCGCTCGCCAATAAACATCCCCGATTTTTTCATTTTTACCCCTGTAAGTGTCTCGCTCGCTACGCTCGCTCGCCAATAAGCCTAACGAAGGGAACGGTTAGGCGATATATAGCGGGAATGGCTAAAGCTACGGCGATAAAACTTAAAGAGCTTAATATCTGCTTGCCGAGGAGTGTGTAAGGGCAAAAAAAATTTTTTCGTAGGGGCCCGTTGTGCCCGATTTTCCTGTAGACGGTCACATATATGTGTAACTCAGGGTTCCATACCAGATTTTTTAGTAACCAAATTCTGTTTTGTTTCTAAGGGAAGAAATTAAAAAAAAGTATATATATATATATATATATATATATATATGCAGACAGCAACTTTGAACAATTTATCTGAAATGGCAATAGTATGATCATCACTAGGAAATATTTCCTTTGAAAAAATGCTTGACGTTTTAAAAGGATAGATTTATTTCATTTTGTATGTTCATCATTTTTCTTTTATCCTATTCACATGCTTAGCTAATGTAATCAAAAATTTCTGTGGTTACTGAAGGAACTCGGATGAAAGTACATGTACTCAAGTTAGAGGAAGAAGAATTGAAGAGAAAGAAAAAAATTAACTTCAGCTAGACAGAATATAACAAGTTTGAGGGCATACACAGGAAGGAACTTTTGCATGTGGGGGGAACTTCTACTTTTGTTGGTCACGTCCCCCTTTCCTCACGAAACCCTGTAATAATATCACTGACCTCATTATTTGTTACCAACCGTGGAAATCTAATGTGATCATATTCCATTCCTTCAGTCTAAAATATACAATAATAATGTAATTTCACCCAAACTAATTTTTATGCTTACCTCTTCAATAGTTCCTTGATTTTTGGAAATTGGGATAATGTTTTCTCTATAAAAAATGTAATTAAATATAAAAAAGGACTAATGGTAATCAACACATGATGAAACTTACCTAGTATTAGTACATTTATCTAAAAAACATGCAATGAAGTGAACATCACATAAATTTTATATGATCATAATTATTTTTACGAGCAGAACTTACTTGATGCATGTTTTTGAAAGATTATATATAATGTGACTATGACTATGGTCAATAATATAATTATACTTGTAGCTAGTGCAATCACAACCCATGCGTATGTTGGTACTTCAGTGGATGTCTCTGAATGGGAAAAAACAACAAAAGATCAATATATACAGTGCAACCGGCTTAAACAGTAGAATTGTGGAGCCAGTGGAACCTGTACTTAGGAAAATAATAACAAAACATTCAGAAATGGACAACAAAAAAATTCTACTCTTGAAGCTGGTTGCACTATAACTATGTATTAAAAGTAAACAGTAAGTATAAAACCTTTTGAATAATTTTAGTACCATTAGCATATACAAATTTCAGTCATACGAGATAATTTTATAGCCATTTTTAAACTTCATCAGTAGTATTATTTGATTTCAATCTCAGAGTTCTTCACATCAGTTCTTAAACTCAAACAACTGACATTGCAGTCTATGCATTTTGCAACACTAGGGATACTGCATGTAATTTCTTTGTGCTCAATACAGATTGAAAACATCTTGTGGCTTGGTTTATTAATCATATTATTATGAATGACACTATAATAAAAAAGTAATACAATTTCATATTTGTATACTGCATTCTACAATTCATTTGCTAGATATTCGCAAAAAATATAATAGCTCATCACCTCAGCGACTACGCTAGTCATCAAGTATTATATATCTGATACAGTTCCCGGTATTCCCATACGAAAATGTATTAGAGGGGAAAAGTTGATATTGTTCATAACAACCACTAAAGTAATGGGAAAATGACCAGAGAAAGCTATAAAGAGAGCTATTTGTTATCAATGGGCTATAAAATAGTTATAAACAAAAAAAATTGGTTTCAATTGTGATTCACAAACCGACCCCACTCGGCTTCTCCCTTGTATCTCGGGATTTGTAAATCCCCATACAAACCTCAATATTGGTTTATAACTATTACACATAACTGTTTGGGGCTTTTTGGTTTAATATTAAATTAATTATATTGGAAAGTGAAGCTAAATTGATTAGCAATCAACTTAACATTAATTTGCTTAAATAAGTTTCAGATTAAAGAAAGGACAACAAAACTACAATAATTATTAATATTCCATACCTGATGAAAATACGGTAGTTATATATCTCATCAAGCTTTTGTTGAATTTATCTTGCGTGACACTATCTTGATGGAGTGCACCTAAGTTATCAGTGGAGTGAATTATATGTTATTTGTAGTTCACATACAATCACATACCCTACTGAAAAGATTTAATAGCAATTTACAGTTTTAGAAGGATATTGTGCTAATCTAAATTGTCCTTTCTCACTCAGTAATAAAAAAAAATAATAATTTGTTAGTTATGGTGCTATACCACTGAAAACTTTCGTTGTTTGATTTGAGAGAATAGTTGGACTAGGGATGATTGCCATGGTTATATTGCAAGCATCATTTGCATCAGTAATGAAGTCTCCTATTATATCAAACAATCAAATTACTAAAGCATCAAAATTTTGATAAAAAATGAGTCCCAAGTCAATGTCTTACCAAAAATGCATTGATTCTGTAAATATCCTCTGCTACATACAAACTGAAGAGTCTCATTTTGTAAACTACTTTGTAAGAAAATGATGGAATGATTGAGGCAGTCCACTAAGTATAAATTTATTGTTTCTTTAGTGTAACTTTCACATAGCACATATTGACTAGTTATTGTGTAATTATTGAAAAAAGCCAAATTTAAATCAATATTAGAAGTGGTGCTGATATCATCATACATAAATTCGTCATTTTCAACTAGAGAATACTCAATAAGAGATGATTTGTTTAGATTTTCAATGGATAGGGTGAAGTTTGCTCTACCACAGCCAACTTTAAATCCAAATACTTCAAAAGTACTAAACTGACCTACAAGAAAATTATTGAACATAATATTGTATAAAAGCTACAAAAAATCTTACCTGCTGTAAGAATTACTCGTTTTTCTCCTTCACAATCTATGCTTGCGTTTTTTAAATTGGGTGATACAATAAATGATAATGAGGAAGATAGAAAATTATTAGTAACATTTTGTAATATTGCAGTTATATTACAACCAATCGATGGGCTAGGTCTGCCAATCACATTTCTATGAGAAGGTATAAAATGTTGTGTACATGGACTGGGATTTAAGTTATCCATAAATATCCACATCAGTGATGCGTTCCAGGAGTTGCAGACATATGTTACATTTTGTCCTGGACAAACTCGATTCACTTTATGATTTGGAAATAACTGAGCAAAAGTTTCTGAGAGAATAAAAACAAACAGACTATTAGTTACAATATAGTAATGTTTACTTAAATAGAGTTATCTAACTACAATTAAAAAAAAAAAGGCAAATCTAAAATTTTCTATTTCACCTTGATGCACAAATCTCTAATTGTGACAGTCTATGGGAAAAGGGGGCACTTCACTTAAAAATTGAAATTGAGATATAGGCTCTAAAAGTAAGTCATAAGAAAAATTCTTTCTTTCTCCTATTTTTGTTTTTTGCAGAATTAGTCTTAGCGACCCTTACTCTAAGTCTATGCCAAATTTCAAATGCCGAAACAACTTAAAAGACCCCAAGCGTGCCGTGGAAAGACAAGCTACTTTCTATTCTCTCTCGTTCTCGAAGTACAATAAACGGGGAATGGGCGGAGTTTCAAACAAGCAGCTAAAAATAACTGCATAGCTTTGAGAAAAGTGCAAGCAATCTACAGCTTACTTCTGGTTGAAAGTTTACCACTACATGGAGTAGAGTAGCCAAGGATTCCGACAAGACAGGCTGTTAGACGCTCTGAAAGCTAAAAAGAACTCTACGCAAACTTCGTTAGTCGCCGTTATAAAGCGGCTGTAAGATTTAATTGCGTATGCGGAGTACGCCGTTAAGTATACGGAAACATTAATTATACCGGAAGTGGAAATTCAATTTGCTGAATACAGCCCAGTTCAACTACCAGTTTCTCTGCACTGGGAAGGTTTTACCCTCCAGTATTTTAGCACTAAGTTGAGATAAATTGTCGCTTTTTATTAGCATAAAAAACTCAATTTTTTTTGTTTGAGTGGATTGCCCCCTTTTCCCATAGACTGTCACAATTATCGCAAATACTACTTTCGTACTAAATCTTCTTACCTGCTTGCTCGATATTCCAGAACGTCACAAATAAAGCGAATAAGAAAAGATAATCCATTAGCTGGCATTAGGAGAAAATCTTTGAAGTCATTGCTCACAAACTAAATATTAAGAATAAAAACAGTACAAGGAAGAATTAAAATAACCACGCCTAGAAAAAAAAATGGTGCAGGAAGCAGGTGCGGCCAGCTAACACCGCACTTCCGGGAGCTGCGGTAGAATAGTATCGCTTACTGTAAGTCCCGTTGGTACTTTATACTCTTCTCTTTTATCTATCTTAAAAAACTTCGACATGAATCTGTAATTGGCGAGCGAGCGTAGCGAGCGAGACACTTACAGGGGTAACACAATCGAAAATCGGGGATGTTTATTGGCGAGCGAGCGTAGCGAGCGAGACAGTATTAGGGGTGGATAATGCAAAATCGGGTATATTATGTTATATGTATATAAGTATGTAGGATGGTACGTATGCCCTTCAAACGCGCGCGCGGGGAACTCTTTTCTCCAAAAAACACGGCTTTTTTGGCTTGACCCCCAGTTTATTCTAAAACTACAGGATTAAGCAAGCCTTACTTTATACTTAAGCTCCAAAGTGTGAGAAAATACCTGCGAAAATGCTTGCTTTTCAAGAAACAAAAAGTTGATTCGACCGGTTACTATGGCATTGAAGACCCTTTTCCAGACTTAATTTCAAAACTTCGCCGTTTTATGGGGGGATACGGAGTGCCGGTTGTTGGTTGTCAAGAGCTGTTGGTAGTTAGAATGCCGTAGTATTAATGCTAAGGAAGCTACTACTTCTCGAGGGAAGCTGAGGTAAGTACGTAATTCCATATTTGTTAGATAAATATGCAAAATTAACTCTGGCCTTTCTTTTTTGTAGCTAAGAGCTTGTCAACAGTGACTGGTAAATTCAAATAGTCAGATTGGCTCAAATTTGGTACTACAAAAGTTACCATTGCTCAAGAAAATGAGGTAAGAAAATAATTTTGTATTTGTGTGCTAAAATTGATTGTTTTTGTTTTTGTAGGTGAGAGCTTGTTGTCAAGAATTCAAGGTAATTCAGATGGTCAAAGTAACTTCAATCAGAAGTTATCAATACTCAAGAATGATGTAAGTAGTAATTCCATATTTGTTGGCTAAAATTACAAATAATAACACCGGTTTATTTTTTTATCGTAGCTGAGAGCTTGTTCAAGAGTTACTGGTGATTGAGATTATCAGAATGGTTGATGTTTGATACTACAAAAGGTACCATTAATCAGGTAAGAGAGTGATTTTGTATTTGTTTGCTGAAATAAAAGGTCATAACTGCTATTATAGTGTTTGCATGAACTAAGCTAAAACATAGTAACAATACTTAGTTTTATGTTACCTAACATCAGGCTCGCTCGCCATTTGTGCTCAAGCACACCACTAGTTTATTTATTTATTTATATATATGGACGTACGTATGTCATTTTGTACTTTGACCCTACGTATTAACGTGTATTGTTTTGTTGTTGTTTTTTTCCTTCAATTGAGAGTTGTTACTATGGCACTGAAATCCCTTTACCTTGTAGGCGAAATTTAAAAACTGGACCTTATTTTCAATAGCTTCAGTGTTAAATCATTCATATAAAAATAGTATGATTTTGTATTTGTTTGCTTAAATCAAATGTCATAACTGCTATTATAGTGTTTGCATGAATTAAGCTAAAAATAGTAACATTTTATGTTACCTAACTATCAGGCTCGCTCGCCATTTGTGCTGAAGCACACCACTAGTTATAGTGCTGGTTGTACGTTAATTTGTCACAATGGATTCGGTCCGCCCGCATATTCTGCCCGCATATTCGGTCTGGGCGGACCAAATCCGTTTAAAAGATTCCGTCCTCCGCGGATTTGGTCGGGCAAATTACTAAATCTAGGTAGCCCGTAAACTGGAATGCCTAATACATTTCAATAAATTTTTAGGGTTGTTGTTGTTGTTGTTGTTGTTTTATTTGGGACTGCTTACTGCTTTTAAATAAATGGTACAGGAAATATTTACACTTGATGTGAGTTATATTTGTGCTTTCACTATGGCAGGTCATTTTTATGACCCAGATGTTACTTGTGGCACAAAAAAAACAAAAAAAACAAGAACAATAGATGCTGCCTCCATTTGTGGATGTTGAGTTTATAGCTACATTGCTTGTAGTACTATTGTACACATTAGAACAACAGTAAAGCAGGGGAAATTTATATTTCTGTCTACATTATTTCCCCTGCTTTTATCTTTCAACATTTATTTGTGCGTTCAATATAAAGTTCATATAATAAAAATAATGTCTCCAGAGTTTAATATCCTTTCTTGTATTTCATGGACACAAATCCTTTATCTTTTTGCGTGAATTTGCAGACGATTTATTTCTTTAGATATAGCAAGATAATGGACTTAGGGTCAGTTGGGTCCACAAGGTAGCTATGAGTTATCTCAACTTCAATGTGATCGAGACATTCATCTACTTGTATCAATGAAATGACTCTTCATCTACTTGTATCAATGCAGTTCAAATGGCTATCTATTCTACATTGTAAAAATTACTGGCTACTGTATACATCAATTACTATACAACTTTTGTGTTGGGACAAAGGCTAGGTTGGTAGCCGAAACTGATATTCTTCAAAGTAATATAGCAGTTGCCAGCCCATTGTAAAACCAAACTATCACTGCCCTTTAGGACCCCTAGATCAGCCCCATTATGTGTACAAACCTAATATGTGACTACAATGTACCTCTCATATTATGCTTCAAGTAATTAATATATCAATTCATGCCATTGAATTCTAAATACTGGCTCAGTAGTTTCAACAGACTAAGAGAAATAATTGTATTATACATAACCAATCATATATTTTTTGCTACAGCTGACTTATTAAATTTACCTCTATAGTGTATGTAATAAATAGGTGTAAGAATAGTAAATTTCCCAATGAGGACATATAGGCAATTAATAAAAGGCCTAGTGAGATCAGTAATAACTTTCCCACATCTAGGCAACTGTAAAAGTGAAGAATCATGTCTTTACAAACAATAAGTGCTAGTACTGAGATATTGTTGTGTATCAAATAGGTAGTTTGACAACAAAATAATGTCCCAATTACTGACAAAACAAGTCAACTTGAAGAAGTTGGGGAAAAGTTCCATATAATCTGTCATAACATTGTAGCTAAGATATTCAAAATAATATTTTGTTGCCTTTTGCTGAACAGCTGTCAGCAATCAACTTTCGAACGAAGTGAATCAGATGCAGTGTAGGCTTAGCAGAGTTTTATTAATTAAACGAATAAACTTAATGAATTTTAGCAATTTAAGTTTTACAATGGATTTGAGACCCATGTTGATATAAATCACTCTGTCTGAATATCGACTGAGTTTACATCAGAGATTTACATATGGGGATAAAATATACTTTCAACTACCTGTGTCTTACCAAAATTACAAGCCATGTTTATGGTGAGTTAGTATAATGTAGTTTACACTTGAAAATACATACATATTACTTTACATACTTGAAGTATCATGTATCCCATTTAATTAATTTAATTAATATAAGCAGTTTCTTGCTCACACAACCATGTACCATGATTTTTTATATAACTTGATTTTTATACTCCTTCGTATGAGCTTCATTTCAATTTACTTGTAGCAGATTAATTTACTAACAGTAGAAAATACTTATCAATCAAAATTGTCATCTGACGTACAAACTTGTGCAAACTTATTAAGAGTGCAGTAGCTTCATGTAGTTATTTTAATAGTTTCTCTCTCCTGCCTATTTTTTTTCCTCAGCCTTGGCCAAATAAGATCATGAACAACTTAGAAATTATATGTATAAGAATGATTAAAATAAATTAAAATTACAGTATATGTAGGTAGTTGGGTTATTTTGACAGTGGCCCAGCTGCAAGGGTTCGATGTTGTGTTTTGTGAAAGTCCTCAAGCAAGATTTCTTTGCAATCAGAGGAGAAGCTTGGTTGTCTCCTTAAGGCAAGACCAGGGTCAGCCTATAGTTGGATTGCTGTGGGCGATAACTGAGAGCATAGCTCAACTACAATGCTGAGAAACTTCTCCCCTCAACTCCTGGTGGCAGCATGTGAACCTACTCCCACAACCTGGTGCCAGCGGTGGAGAAATCTGGACCTGATGCCTGTGGGAAGACTGGACGGCACAAACTGAGACTGGAAGAAGTGTCTGTTGGAGGATTAAACTATTTATTCATTGAACTGAGTGATATTTGTATCATTTTGTGCGGCACGTTATACCTGTTTTTTAATTTTCTTTTTGTTATTATTTTTTGTAGGCTTCGTCCAGGACAGGGAAAAGAGAACTAAGCTTGGGGCCTTGGACAGTGGACATGTCGAACAGAGCTAAGGGAAAAGGAAAGAAACCAGAATCGCATTCTTCTGGTATGGAGTTTGGAGTTGAGACGAGATTGTGAGCTTCAGTGGAGCAACGGGAAATGTGTGGTGCAGTAAGTGGAATGAATGTGGGAGGCATAAGCGAGATGAACGATATTACATCAGTACTTGTTGGTACACTTAGTGAGACTAGCGAGAGGACAGAGACTGCTTCTATGATAAGTGAACCTGGGACAATAAGGGAGCAGGCACAATTGCCAACACCAGAAGATATGTACAGACTGGTGGAGACTGTACAGCAGAACTCAGATATGCTGCACTTCATGAGGGAGGAGAGACAAGCAGATCGTATCTCTGACTGGGAGAGGCAATGAGACAAGGATAGGCAGACAGCCCTTCACCATGCTATTCAGATGTTTCCCAAGGTGTCCTCAAAAGATTACCTACCAGCACTACTGGAGAAGTTTACAGCATTATTGGACTCCCATGGAGTACCAGATGATCAAGGAACCTGTCAGCTTCCTGGAATTCTTACTGGACAGTTGGCAGTGACATTCCATACATTCAATTACAAGTTAATTAGTTGTAGAAGTAATAGCTGATATTCAAAAATTCATAATAAATAAATATAACTAAACTTGATGGAATGCATACAATTACTTTGACATCTTATTGTGTCATGCACAGCTTTAGGTTTCCACAAACATTTCTGTTATGCCACTGCTACACAGTTTTTCAGAATTTTATGAAAAAGTACTAATATTGTTACTGATATTATTGAGAAGCTTAGGACAAAGCAAGATGGATATAATATGTCTTTCTTGATTATTCCTAAGCTTTATTGCAAGATGTCAAATAGTATTTTACAACATTTTGCTAATTATTATGGAAATGGTTACAAAACAATCATTGTTGCAATGGTTAGTGGTAACTAGCTAGCTATTTGTATACCAAACATTACTTATAGACTTTATTCAGTTGAATTTGTATAAATAATATTGTGGGTTTGACTTTGGAGATAGAATATTTTATTAAAACAATTGAAGGCTGAGAAAGCAATTATGAAGTAATAAATATATTACCTGAAGTACAATGTATTTCAGATGAAGTAATATTTTTATGCAAAAAAAAGCAGTTATTCAATAGATATTGAGAACACATATTATATGTGAATTAATATCATTTAACTGCAGAGATTATGATGAATATTACTTCTTAAATATTAATATACTTGACATGTCTCATCCAGTATACTCCATGTACACTATCACTATGAAACTACTCAGTATGATATTATTCCCATGTACTCTATCGTTGTGAAACTACTCTTCCCATGAAACTAAATAGCTAGTTATAAAACTACTCAATTTTCAATGTAAACTATCGTTATGAAACTACTCAGTATGATCATGTAAACTATCATTGTGAAACTACTTTTCCCATGTAAACTATCGTTATGAAACTACTCAGTATAATCATGTCATCTATCATTGTGAAACTACTTTTCCCATGTAACTATCGTTATGAAACTACTACTCAGTATATTAACATGTAAACTATCATTATAAACTACTCAGTAAATTCCAATGTAAATGCTACATATACATACTTGTATACTCCAAATTACTATAAATAATGTTCATTTTAATTTTATACATTCAATTATAATCAGAAACACATGAACATAATATTTTTAATGATCACGCAATATAGTCTGATGTGACAGAATTCACAGGGTGAAAAGAGTCCATTATTTACAACAATGACAAAATCAATAAACTGTCCTGGTAATTAGAGGTAACAAAATATTTAAAAGGCTGTAGAGGTTAACAAACTAGTTATTAACACATTATACAACACTAATTAACAATTTTGTTTTGGTTGTCAATGGACACTTTTATGGCAGTGATTGTTTAAGCAGATTTCTGAAGAGATACCTGAAGACATTAAAATTATATCAAAATAATACACTTATTAAGATATCACAAATACAACAGATCAGATATTTTGCATATCTGAAAGATCACACAAATGCTGTACCAGAATACAGAATACACATACTTCACTAATAGGATAAATAACCAAACCA
>WLWD01002545.1_pt1 | contig 74202 bp, 43 predicted proteins | sample 6712731 | NCBI WGS metagenome assembly WLWD01 (sample SAMN12718690, study PRJNA576275) | sponge metagenome | isolation source: marine sponge | host: Mycale hentscheli | place: New Zealand: South Island, Marlborough, Capsize Point | collected 2014-11-01
CATCCCCGATTTTCAATTGTGTTACCCCTGTAAGTGTCTCGCTCGCTACGCTCGCTCGCCAATAAACAAACATCCCCGATTTTCGATTGTGTTACCCCTGTAAGTGTCTCGCTCGCTACGCTCTCGCTCGCCAATAAACAGATGAACAAACTTAAAGAATGTGTGTGGGTGGATCATTGTTTTAATATGCAAGCATTTGTTCGAGTACTAAAGGTTTAGTTGCCAACCATAGGCAATTCCCAGATCTATCCTGAAGTACTAATTGTAACAATTTTGCTATAGCTACTTCTCGCAGTAGTAATAATATCTGCTTTGACTCCGCCTTTCCCGATGACAGATCTTCACTTTTAAAGTCATCATCATTCTTCTCTAGTTGATTGTCTTTACAGGAAAAGAATAAAAAAAAATATCATGAAATTATAAAATTACCACATTGGTCATCATAAAACTGCCCGTGAAAGGATTAATTGCTTCTGTAACCACAAACAGTAAACAATTAATTATTATTTCACACATGACTGTACATGAGGACAAACATTTCACACTTTATTCACACACTATCTTCACACAAACACCCCCTTAGACTGAGCTACAGTATACAGTGGACTGACCCAGCTCAGTCCAGTACAGTTGTTGTTGTCATAGTTGCAGTTGTGGTTCAAGTCACTCTGCTATTCAGTTCTTCAACTCTTCTAGCCATTAGCCTCCTTCGCATCACATCTCTTCTTCATTGCATATTTTTCTTGAATACTATTCGACTTTCTATTCATTTACTCATCGTAGTATTATCATCCTACTTCAATTCAATATAATTTCTAAACCTATCTACTTTGATTGCCTGGGGTGCTGTTTAACTTTACTCTAGACTAGCATACAGCTGAACATCTGCGCAGGAAGCGACATTCCCAGTGCAATGTTCAGTTCCTTCAAGGGCGAGTTGTGTTGCTTATACTGAAATTGTCTTTTTCCTTTTTCTTTTCATATTTCATTTTGCGATATTTGCACGCATGCGTGAAAAAAAACAAAAACAAACAAACAAACAAACCAGCCACTACCCTTTGATTGCACACTAGATGATTCAAGTATAATAGTCTGCAAAGAGAACAGCTAAAATTCGGACTTACCGTTTCTAACGGCATTTTAGATGAAGCTCAATTTCTGACGATCTTAGAGTTGCTATGGAGTTCTGACAGAATGCACGGCTTATTCACCTTCTAGTTGCTGTATTCTGAGTTTCAGAGTCCCATACTAAAAAAAAAATTCGGGTGGACAGACGCTCAATGGTAAGTGTTCTAGTAGCCATACTTTAAAACAAATTGGAGAATCGAGAGCAGTGGCAATGCTGAGAATATTAGTCTTGGACAGTACAAGGGTTAACCATCAATTTGTGGGGGGGCTCTACTATCCTGGCTCAGCTAAAGAATTATTTATGAATACACAATTGTTGTCATCACATTATTATTATATAGATGATGATAATGGCAATAATAATAATAATAATAATAATAATAATAATAATAATAATAATAATAATAATAATAATCATAATCATAATAGTAATAATAATAATAATAATAATATAATAACATAGTCTACCGTGTCTACCAGTTAAGTACCAATAAGCTCTTAACCATTCACTTACAAAAATTGGTCTAGTGGTCGGCTACACATTTTTTGTTTATGCGAGAATTTGCACACGACACTATTGAAAACCTGCACAGGTTGCATACTTACTCTATTAGACAATAAGGCAGGGCCTTTGTTCAGAAACAAAACTAAAGTAAGACATCAAATTCAATAGTCTGGAAGGCTCTCTGGATTTTGCCATCACTATCCTCATCAGAAAAGTGGTTTCACTGCTGTCAGTTTTGCTTGGAATGCCACAGCGGAGGAACTATTTCTACTGCTGGTCACATAATTGACAATGAATACTTGGTCGTGTAAGCAATTTATAACCTGGGTGTTAACTTGGTACGTGGACGGTTTATATTTATCAGAGAAATGGACAGAGTGGGCACTTTTGTGATAGTGGGTGATAATTGGCAAGCAAGTGAAGCTAGTGAGTTCAGCTGCCTTTAATTATTGTGCCAACATCGTAAGAATCCTAATGAATTAAAGTTTGTGCCTATGAGTGTGAAGCTAGAGGTGAGAAACTAAAAAATATACCCATTCATTCAATGACATTGCTTTACCTAACCGTTTAAGCTCATGAATTATTCATGAATAAACACCATTTATGCTGTTGCTACTAACATCAGGTGATATGTGAAAGTGATATAATACTCATGTACACATACGGAAGAATTGTGCATGCTAGATAATTATAAAGGTTGAATGATAGTGAAATGAACTAAAAAGTATTGACAAGTGGAATGAGCTTTGGCTTTGGTTTTCAACACAACACAATACATTTACAGAGAGCTTTGGCTGTGATGTTGCAATTGAAACAATAAAAACATTGCATGAGGTGTGTATGGGAAAGTTCACTCACATATACACATACACACACATGTATGCACGCCAAAGTGGTGTTTTAATAAACAGCTGCTAGGGACAAAGCTGTTTGTATAATTGGCGAGTGAGCGAAGCGAGCAAGACACTATCAGGAGTTACACAATTGAAAATCGGGGATATTTGTTTATTATATGTTTGGATGTATGCATGTCATTTTGTACTTTGACCCTGGCATTTTTGTATTAGTTCAGTTGCCAACCCTGTCCCAAACTTTACTGAACAGAATCCTCTGGTTTGTCAATCATTACCCATATCATCCTAGAAATGGAATTGTTTACTGTTTTGAATTCTTTTGCAGGAAGCCTATGAAATAGTATTTAATTGAAAATTCATTGGCCATTAGGCTAAGCACGAAGATAAATCTTGTGTAGGTATGTCCAGTTGTGTGAAAGTATTGTGTGTTAGAGATTCTACATAACTAAAGAATATAACAAAGAAAACATTTAAATAACATGACTTGTTTTTTCTGTTGTTTTTTCTCCTTCAATTCAGATAGTTGCGGCAAGTGGTTACTATGGGGATTGAATCCCATTTACCCTATACACGTAATTTAAAACTCGAACTTTTCTTTTAGTAGTTTGAGTGTTAGAATTAAAAATCAATCTCTTAACAGTTGTGTAGTGTGTTAGGCTCGCTCACCATTTATGTTCAAGCACATCACTAGTATTATTACTAGTGGTGCCAGAGCACTATAATAGTAAGTGAGATAGCTCAGTTATATTTTTGGATTTAATGACTTTAAATTCTCAAAAATTTTTAATTTTAATCCAAAGATCAATATCCTAAATAACATTCAGTGATTAATTGCATTAACTAAAAGCGGGTGAAATCGGTAAGGGAAGGCGGCATAGGTTTAAAAAAGGAAGGCGAAAAAATGATAGAGAAGCAAAAGTTTCGCAAAGTGTAAGTCCACAATCATGATAGAAGGATAGAGAGATTATAATTATATATTATTATATATAATTATAGTTGCAAATACTTTAAAAGATGACAGAATATTGTTGTTTTGAGGGGAATATAGTTTGATAACCTGACTGTTCCGTAAATCTGTGTAATACAAACTACTCTAGCGGAGCCCTGGATCACACCACCTTCTTGCGCAAAACATAAAACAAAACAAAAAAACAACAAAAAACAAAAACAAAAACAAAAACAACAACTTAGATTGCAATATTAAATATCAGTTCACCTAACTATTTCATTTGCCGATTCCTGTTGAAAATTCTGCCAGGACGTCAAAGGTACCTTGAAAAATCGCCACTGATCAAGTGCTTCTGGCATGCTCTATGTTGTACTATTCCTTCTTCATACAATCCTAGACCAAATAACTAATATAGCCACTCTGTACTAAGCCACATCTTCGTAACTTACTGCTACTTGTTGCACAGTTAAGCCGTATCATCAGCAGCTTCTCCCAACACATGCATATGCTTCACTGAAACACCCACCAGCCATCCAGCTTTGAATAGAGCATTTAAATGGGAGCCTGAGCAGCACTAAATGCTTTCCCCCTCTCCCTAACTTCTACTCTTCCTTCGTAGTCTGCAGCTCATCGCTATCGCAGCTATATCCAACCACGCTCTGTAACTAACTAAGGCTTCCCAAACGGAAAAAGGAGCTCACTACGTGGGTGGAAAGGCCGTATGTAGGTTGGAGAGAGGTGTGGCTGTTCACAAGTGATATAAAAGTGCCGGGTTTTTTAATCACATTTGAACGGAAAAGTGCCTGAACTGGGTGCTTTCGTTCATAAGCGGGTAGACATTTTGTGTATGGTTAGTGTGATCGGTCTAGTTTCGTGTTGCCCGTTTTTAACTACGCTGCGCTGGATCAGGACTTGCAAATGGCGTCCAAAGAGTTGCCGGACCTTAGCGAAAATCCATTTACAGACGAAGGCAAGATATTTTGAGTTTATTGAAATTAACTATTTTGACTGTTATTATTACGAGCAGTTCTGGAGAGGATTCTAGAGGATGAAAAATCATCCACTCAAGAAGGCTGGAAGTTGATAAAGAAGAATGATAATGTGGAAGTTTGGCAAAAGCATGAAAAAGATAAACCTGTACTCTTGATCAAGGTAATAAAAGAACAGCAACCAACTGTGTGCTTTAGGTTGAGAAATGTCTAAGTAGCTAGCTGTGAATATCAAACAAACAACTTGATGGCTGTAGCTACTGGGAAGGACCAATTAGCTACTAGTACTATATGTAGATGTTGTGGCTTCATCAAACTGCCAAAATTAAGAATTACATTTAGATTTACACAACCAGAAAGTGTCACATTTATAGTTCAAAAAGCAATAACACTGATAGCATGCCATTTGGGTTATACCTAAAGCTCAGAAATGTTGGCTTCTCCAGGGACTCTCTTGAGTAGCTAAAACAATCGAGATTCTTTGTATATCCTCTAAGAATTCATGAGAGCTATACGTCGAGTAGTATTAAAAACAAACAAACAAACAAACAAACAATAGTGCTAAATTGAACTGGAGACTATAACAAAAAATAAAAGATGTTAATAACATTTTGATTACCTATATTATATATTTGTTCTCTTGTGTAGGGCTTTCTCAACTACAAAGACATCAAACCAGAAGATGGTAAATCTGCTAAATAATGCACTGATACTAACTGTTCAACTTAATTGTATTGCTTTATATGAAGTGTCAAAGATTACTCATGATTTTGAGTCTCGTCCTAAGTGGGATGAATTATTTCCAACAATTGAAGTGGTGGAATCTTTTGAAAACCACAAGATCGTGTACTGGTAGGTACTGTTGTTTGGTTATGCTATTAATTAATTACCTCATGATGATAGGGTCAGTTGATCATGTTTCTTATTATTGGATATAAATAGGTGTGATTAAAAGATAGCAAGTTGTTTTTAGGTGCTCATTTCTTAGAGTGTTAATCAGATGTTTATTCTTTATGCTTTTTGTACCTCTTTGTTGCTCAATACCAAGCTGCCAATATAGTCATGATTGTTGTCATAGGTATTCAGTTCTTGCTGAGTCAAAAGATATGATTACCAAATGTCAATTATTGTGGTTTTGTTATGTTGGTATGCTCCAGCTAGCTATAAGCAGGATTTTGCTGAAGGACAAACTAATTCTGGCTATTTTTGGAGAATCACTTGAAAATTCTGTCTAAAGAAATCACAACATTTTGTTTTAAATCTTCACATAATGTAGGCAGAATAATGGTAGCTAAGCTAGCAGGATGATAAAAATGATTTTATACTCACTAAAAGTAAATTTTTTTTGGTTGAGATATTCGAATCAATGTAGTGCAATATATTTGAGCACTAAATGCACCTATACTTCCCAGCAGTTTATTTTAGTGAAGAATAGGATATCCCTCATTTAATTGAATGGAGGTACATTTACACTGTCTTATCAAAACATGTGACCTTGTAATGCTTCAAACTAGCAATGATATTGGTCTGAAATGTATTCATGGTGCTATGCTAGTCATGGCCCCACCTCTGATTGTGAAGAAATGTTTTCTTTGATGTAAAAAATTAAACTAAGTTACATTTCTTCGACCATATTTTCTTGCTCTTATTGTATGGTTATATTATTGTTATTCTTTTCAGGTGTTCAAAGCTACCACCAGGAGTTACAGACCGTGATCTGTTACAGAAAGTTTGCACCCGTTATGATGAATCTACTAATTCTACCTTCATACTTCACTGCGATACTACTCATCCATCTAAGCCACCAATTAGTGGTGTGATCAGGTAATAGGTGAAATTACATAGTTGATACACACACATATGCACACACATACCAATATTGAAGCTATTTAATGCTTTTAAGAACAGGGGTATGTCAAGGGCCACACCCATCCACATATTGAGCAGTGATAAAAACTTCGCAAACTCAATTTTATATAGATACTTTCTTAACCCATTCACTGGCACAAGCGCCTATAGACGCTCATGCAAGGATGACGTAATGCGGGAAAAAATATTTCCCCCCTAAACGATAAACGCTAAAGCTTAGCTACAGCATCCAGAGCATGGCTAATGTGTTGTTCTATTGAATGTATTTTTAGAATAGAAATAGCTACTACATAACTAAGGTAGTCGGGCTAAAAATAAACTTAACATTAGTTCGAAAAATGGCGATAAATTTGTCTGCAACTGAGGCGGTGGATCTTGTCTGCGATGACATTTTCGACTGCGAACGTGAGAGGGAAGGGGTACAGGAGCTATATAGCTACCGCAGAGGTACTACTGTCGAGGATAAAGAGTTGGACTTGCCCGCTAAAGCTGTCATTTCATTGCCAGTTGAGGAAACTACTAGTTTTCAATTTGAGAGCTACTAGAGCACTGTAGGTAGCGAACATACCAGCAGCTATGTCAAAGAGGATATGGAACTTGATATTCCAGGTAAGAAAAGCAGCTATTTACGCAGTATATTGGAGAAAAAAAGCAGAAAAAAGTCAGAAATATTTTTCCGGGAACATGGCGGTAAGTTTTATTATGCCTAATAGCTTTCTCAGGAATATGGCGCTACTTTGTTCACAGCTGTAAACTCTTTTCTTACAAACTCCCAGCAATGAGTAATGATTTGACTGAGCCACCTTTGCTCTCTGAATTACTTTGGAGTTCCTATTCGTTCAAAGGATGATGTCTCTACTTCTGCGAGGTCAGAATATGTGACCGTCTACAGGAAAACCGGGCACAACGCGGCGTGCGTAAATATCGAGAAAAGATCGATCGGTTTCTTAAAAATGTATTGTTTCAAGCCGACGGAAGGGAACGGTTAGGTCTATTATAGTGGGAACGACTTAAGCTACGATGATAAAACTTGGAGAGCTCAATATCTGGACGCCGACAACTCTGTAAGTGAAAAAAAATTTTTTTCGAAGGGTGCCGCATTGTGCCCGGTTTTCCTGTAGACGGTCACATATTGAGATGATGGTAATACTGATTATGTTGAAAACATGAAGAAAGGTTGACAAAGTAATGAATGGATGAAAAATGAAGAGTATGAGTAAGAATATGGCTAGAGAGAGGAGTGAGTGTGTGCAGAGGACTGGAATTGTTAGCTAAATATTCTTTTATTGATGTTCTTCTGCCCAGCTGTTCGTCACGCCTCCCCTGGTGTCATCAGTGAGCAACAGTATTGCTGGCTGAGATAACTGTCTATTATAACAGTAAAAAATAACTAATCATGCTCAAACAATTGCTAATATTGCACTGGAAGCATACAGATCATTTTGTTATGATATAGTTACATTGTGGTCCCCAAAACAACCAAATTTGACCAAAAATGTGGAACAATACATGTACTTTCACGTGATATATGGTTGCTAGGTACTTTTTTAACTCCTGATTTTATATTTTATTTTTAAACATTATTCATGTAGAAAAAATAAAATATTTTTATCTGCCGGTGAGAGGGTTAACAAGTTTGCAAACACAATTGGCATCAGTTTTTTGTTCTTTCTTCTTCTAAAATATCATACAGGCCCAGGCTGCTTCTGCCTTTTCATTCTAGCATAGCTGTATTTAGAATTTGAAGAGTCAAGAAACAATGTAAAGGTATATTGATCTTACTCCAGTAAAAAGAAAGAAATAGTAAGTAAAGCATGTAAGATGGCTAGTTCCTAGCTCAACAGTGGGCTATAAATATAATTGGAACGTAGCTAGTCACATGCGAGCAATCTGACTGGCCAGATAACATGAATCTATGAAAGTTCTTTCATGCTCTGCAGTGTTCAGAAATTGAGTCAAATTAGGCTTTATTTTTACTAACTGTTTTATTTTGCTTCTTTAGGTTTTATTCATTGCTACTTTAAAAAACCCATTAAATTCGGATATCATGAATGGACAATGTTTATAAATCTTTGGCCTCGACAAGGCAAAGGCCAAAGGAAAAAAGATCATACCGTTACAAATGAACAGACAGATAAAACATGTGATATTGTTAAATGGCGAGTGAAGCGAGCGAGACACTATACAGTGGTGTCAAATTGAGAATCAGGGATATTTGTTTATATATGTGACAGGCTCTGACAAAAGGTGGCATTTCAATAAAAAAAAATTGAGATTTTATGCTAATAAAAAGCTACAATTTATCTCAACTTAGTGCTAAAATACTGGAGGGTAAAATATTCGACGCACAGAGAAACTGGCAGTTGAACTGGGCTGTATTCAGCAAAGCAATTGAACTTGAAATTGAGAAAACATAAATTGAATTTCCACTTCCGATATAATTAACGTTTCCATATACTTAACGGCGTAATCCGCATACACAATTGAATCGTACAGCCACTTTTTAACGGCGACTAACGAAGTTTTGCGTAGAGTTATTTTTAGCTTTCAGAGCATCTCACAGCCTGTCTTGTTGGAATCCTTGGCTACTGTACTTGATGTAGTGGTAAACTTTCAGCCAGAGGTAAGCTGTAATTTAAGAACTCGCCATTTTTTGGAGCTTCTAAGTGCCGCTTATTGGTTGTCAAGAGCCACTGGTAGTAGAATGGCTTCTAAAGAATCTAACACCACTCGGGGGAAGCTGAGATAAGTACGTACTTCCATATTTGTTAACTAAATAATGCTGGCCTTTTTTGTAGCTGAGAGCCTGTTCAAGAGTTAGTGGTAATAGAAGTAGTCAGGATGGGTTTAAACTTGATACTACAGTGTTATCACTACTCAGGAAACCAAGGTAAGAGAGTAGTTCTGTATTTATTTGCTATAATTAATTGTAAACTGCTATGTATATTATATTATATATATATACATAGCAGAACATAATGTCAAAACTTACTTCCTTTGAAGGAAAGTAGTGTCTTGTCTTCTTTTTAGGATTCATGCAAGATGCTATGATGTGTAGCATTCAGCTTAAAAATTCAAAGCGTACAAATCTGAAAGTATTTACCAAAGAGTTCTGAAGTTGAAGTCAATAACTTCAAATATACCAAATGTGTAACAATATAATATGTACATTATTAAGGTACCATATTTCTTCAAGTTGTTTTTTTCTGAATCTGCTTGTTTACATGGACCCCTTACTGTGATTGCTGAATAATTCTAGCTGATACTTAACACAAAAGTATGTAGGAGGTTGTTTATAGCTTAAAATTGAGAATGAAGAATGTAAGTCGTTACGAATGAGTGCAGATATAAGCTGTGAGGATGCAGCTATTACAGACTTCAGTTAAAGTCAGCAGTTTAGGGGAGAAAAATTGCCGTTGTTTTTGCATCTATTTTGCTACATTTGAAAAGTTGTTTCTGATAGCTCAAATCCAGTATCATAACTATAATAATTATGCTTTATGTGTATTCATCTTTTAGAGCTGAAACTCTGCGTAGTGAAGTTATCATCAGGCCACACCCAGACCTCCCCAACTCTACGAGGATGACGTTGTTTCTGCAGACGGACTTGAAGGGTATGATTCCCCACATGATTGTCAATTCAATGAGCTCTAATGGACCTTCAAAATGGCACCAGAATCTCACCACATATTACCACGAAGTTTACTCAAAGAAATAACTGAACATTTTGACCTAGAGATGCAATGACCATTTTCTCTCTATAATGTATTTTGTGCTATCTTCTATATATGAATTTCCCCCATTGTTATAGTAATAGGAAATGGTAAAGTATTTCTAGTTATTATGGTCCTTCTCCAAAAATGCTCTCATGTTCCAGGGTGAAGGTCTCTGTCATGATATGCGTTCATTGGAATCCTCTAGTGCGCCCAATAAGAAGACTATCTTCAACGGCTGAGGACAGCCTCAATCTTACCAAGGGGGGATGTGGCTGAGGACAGCCTCAATCTTACCAAGGGGGAATGTAGGGAGCACTGTCACCTGAATAGATAGCATTTAATTGTTTACATATTTCTCTATGGAAGTTCATCACTTCAACAATCTGTTTATTGTAGATCTCATGCCACTCAAACTTCTAGAACCTTCTATATATCTATTTTTAACCACTCACATTTACTATTTTTATGTATCAGGTGAGCCCTGAAGCTCTAGAGTATTTAAACTCTCACTCAGTGCTCACTCCCTTGTTCTCCTGTTTGCTATCATAACATTCGTGTCTCATTGATATTTACATTGTGAGCTAGCTTAAGCAGGGGACCTGGTGGCAGGTTTATCGAGTTGACTAGACTTGTGGGGTTATCTCTGTACTAAAGCCCTACAGTTGAAAGTTGGTGAAAAACAATGATGTGGTGGAAGTTTGGCAAAAACGTGATCCCAAAAGCCTGTACATTTGATCAAGGTGAACTATTTTTCTTAAAACTTTATTATTAAACAGAAAATAGCTATATATTATGCTCAATAAATAATATAGATTATTGCATGCAGATACCAAGTGCCTTGTGTTTTTGGCCTAATGATTTAGACTTAGACTAGGTTTTATAAGTTATGACAGTTCTGCCTACCCTTCTATCATCCTCAAGATATCTGTTATGTTTTTTTGCAGGTTTTTCTCAGCTACAAAGATATTCCTCCTAAAGCTGGGAATGGATTGCAATGCACTCAAAACAGGTCTATTATGTTTTGTTTGTTTGTTGGCTATTTTGTTCATTCATTTAATAATTAACTGAAATGAGTTACAAGCAATTGCTTGAAAACCACCATTCTTGTATGTGGATCTTATCACCCAACTGTCACTGGTGAATGTAGAGCCTGGTCCAGTGCATTATGATGGCTTCTTTGCCTGGAGAAATAATAGGGGCGTAAGATTTACGAATGTTGGTTCCTTACAGTTACGATACAGTGTTTTAATGGATAACAAGTTAGCTGGAGTTGAGTATATAAACATAAACTCAAATTGGGATAAAGTCGATGGTCCTCAAGTTCGTGACACATTAATTATTGGATGTGGTAGAATCAGTGGTGGCAATTTCTGCACATCATCAGGGCTGGTGACACTAATGAGCTACTACCTCTTTGTTTCTGGAGTAACTTTTGCCAACTTTGACAGGCCTTCTTGTGTCCTGATCACAGCTTGCTCTCATTGTAAAGGTTTGCAGGGTGGATTTGAAACAAGATCCGAAAAGATCACATATGTTAATGCTGGTGACATAATCACCCGAGGGAAATGGCCACATGAAAATATACATCGGGATCTTGATGGGGACACTCACCATTTCTAGCTCACCCAAAATCTTAATTCCAACAAACGAACTTCTAGATCCTAGTAAATGTCAGAGCCATCCAGCTTCTACAACTCCAGGAGGCACGAAAGGATCAATTTGTAGCGGTGATGTCCAATTTGGTTGCCTTGGTGTATTTAACCATAATCCTTCAAGCATAATGACCACATAATTTTAAAACATGTCTATTCAAAGTCCATAGATAGAGTGTACATCAATGGAATCTCTCACGCTGTCAACTCATCTGTGTTAAGTAATCCTGCAGTATATTGACAGTATTGTGTGGAATTTCTCTCTTTATAAACCAATGACTTCTCCTTTATAATTGAGTAGTACTGTAAGTGATTTATATTTTCAGGTTGCAAAATGATGCATGATCACGGAATGCACATGAACTTACAGGTGTGTATATCTTTGTTAGTAAAGTCTCCGTTCTGACCTAGCAGAAAATAAGATATCAATTAGTTTGGTAGACTGACAAATGTTTAGGCTAAGGAATCACACCCACTTATTATAACAATTCAGATCAATTACAAATGCTTGCCAAAGGCTACAATTATCACTGAGTAGTAGTCTGGACTTTGGCTTCTCATGCATTCTGGCCAGCTTAGTTAATTGTGTGGTTGGCTGGAATTTTGGGTGTGTAGTTATCCTGAGCAGGAAGTGCCTGCCCTGATACCTGTTAGTGGGAGTCTCAGGAGAGACAAACTGGTGCCCTCAATGAATAAATACAAAATAATTGTCCTTTGACATAACTATTCCTGTTGCAGTGCAGGTTCAGCCTTGTTTGTTTCTCTCTCTCTCTCTTCCCCCCTTCTCACTTCTCACAAAGTACATTGTAATGGCCATACAGCATTGTTTGTGTGACACCAATTGGACACAGTGATTTCACTAATTTTTACTGATGTGACTACTTTCGCATTTTAAATTGCCCGCGCCTATAAAAACGGTTCATAAGCTGGTAGACATTTTGTGTAAGTGTAGTGAGATCGATTTAGTTTCGCATTGCCCGTTTTTAACTACACCTCGTTTTATCGGGACTTACAAATGGCATCCAAAGATTTGCAGGACCTTAGCGAAAATCCATTTACAGACGAAGGCAAGATATTTTGAGTGTATTGAAATGAACTATTTTGACTGTTATTATTACAAGCAGTTCTGGAGAGGATTCTAGAGGATGAAAAATCATCCACTGAAGAAGGTTGGAAGTTGCTAAAAAAGAATGATGATGTGGAAGTTTGGCAAAAGCAAGAAAAAGATAAACCTGTACACTTGATCAAGGTAATAAAAGAACAGCATCCAGCACCGTCAGTGCCGTAGGTTAAGCAATGTCTAAGTAGCTAGCTGTGAATATCACACAAACAACTTGATGGTTGTAGCTAATGGGTAGTACCAATTAACTAGTACTATATTATGTGGATGTTTTGGTGCCAAAATAAGGAATTACATTTAGATTTACACAACCAGTAAGTGTCACATTTTAAAACTAGCTAGTTCAAAAAGCAATAAAATCGATAGCATGTCATTTGGGATATACCTAAAGCTCAGAAATTTTGACTCCTCCAGGGACACACTTGGGTAGCTGAAACAATCAAGCTTCTTAATATATCCTCTAAGGATTCATGACAGCTATAAGTCTCATATCTTGCCAAAAAAAGAACACAAAACAAAAACAAAAACAACAACAACAATATTGCTAAATTGAACTGGAGACGATAACAAAAAAAAAAGATGCTAATAACATTTTGATTACCTATATTTGTTCTCTTGTGTAGGGCTTTCTCAACTACAAAGACATCAAACCAGAAGATGGTAATTCTGCTAAACAATGCACTGATACTAACTGTTCAGCATAATTGTATTGCTTTGTATGCAGTGTCAAAGATTACTCATGATTTTGAGTCTCGTCCTAAGTGGGATAAACTATTTCCAACAATTGAAGTGGTGGAATCTTTTGAAAATCACAAGATCGTGTATTGGTAGGTACTGTTGTTTGGTTATTCTATTAATTAATTACCTCATGATGATAGGGTCAGTTTATACATTTCTTATTATTGTCTATATTTTTGACGAGCGAGTGGAGCGTGCGAGACAGTATTAGGGGTGGATAATGCAAAATCGGGTATATGTTATACATATGATGTGGTGTATGGATGGTATGTAAATGCGCACATGGGGAACTTTTTTTCTCCTAAAAACACTTCTTTTTAGGCTTGACCCCAGTTTATTCTGAAACTACAGCATTAAACAAGCCTTACTTTAAACTTCAGCTCTGAAGTGTGAGAAAATTCCGGCGAAAATGCTTGTTTTTCAAGACACAAAAAGTTGCTGCGACTGGTTACTATGGCATTGAAGACCCTTTTCCAGACGTAATTTCAAAACTTCCTGGTTTTAGGGGGCGATACGGAGTGCCGATTGTTGGTTGTCAAGAGCCATTAGCAGTCAGAATGCCGCAATATTAATGCTAAGGAAGCTACTACTACTCGGAGGGAGCTGAGGTAAGTAAGTAATTCCATTTGTTAGCTAAATATACAAAAATAACTCTGGCCTTTTTTTTTTAAGCTAATATCTTATCAACAGTGACTGGTTAATTCAAATAGTCAGAATGGCTTAAATTTGATACTAAGAAAGTTACCACAGCTCAAGAAAATGAAGTAGAAATTGATTTCCTCACGAATTTGAGGTAATTCAGATAGTCAAAGTAACCTTAATTTGATACAGAAGCTACCAATACTCAGGAAATTGAGGTTAGTAGTATTTCCATATTTGTTGGCTAAAAATTAATTACAAATAATAACACTGGTTTATTTATTTATTTTTTTATCATAGCTGAGAGCTTGTTCAAGAGTTACTGGTAATTGAGGTTATCAGAATGGCAGATGTTTGATACTACATAAGTTACCATTAATTAGGTAAGAGAGTAATTGTGTATTTGTTTGCTGAAATAAAAGGTCATAACTGCTATTATAGTTTTAGCACAAACTAATAGTAACAATACTGTCGTTATTATGTTACCTATCTAGCAGGCTCGCTCACCATTTGTGCTCAAGCACAACACTAGTTGATATAAATGGGTGTGATTAACCCTCAGCGCGCATCCGCGAGAGGGTTATTGTAGTTATCTGTCTGTTTGTCTGTCTGTCACGCTCTGATTTTGGAGATTACTGACAATTGATTTAGGTATGAACTTACTCAGGACGAAGATTTAAGACCTTTTATTGTGCTACTTTTTTGAATTTCGGGCTAATTGTTGAGAAAACGTGAAGTCTAACAGCTCCGCGTAGGTACCAGCTCTTATGGGCAACGCCCCTAGCGTCCTGTCGCAATCACATGAGCAAATACTTTCTTGCAGCCAGCAATGTACTTTGCTTTATACTCGGGGAAGTTAACGGAATTGAAAGGAGTGATGTTTCGCATTGAAAATGTATATCGGTGAGTGCTTCTGGCTAGTTTAGCTTCTTCTCTTATGAAGACAGCATTTGGATGTACCATATTCATTGGTCAGCTCTTTTGATGCCTCATTAAAATAGCTAAAAGATTGCTTGTTCTTTTGGAAGGAGATTATATTGTAATAGCTAGGTAGTATTTAATAGCGCTATTAAATACTACCTAGCTATTACAATATAATCTCCTTCCAAAAGAACAAGCAATCTTTTAGCTATTTTAATGAGGCAGTTAAGATAACACATTTAGTTTCTTTTACGCTGTCTTATCAAAACTGTGTAATATGTGACCTTGTAATGCTTCAAGCCAGCAATGATATTGATCTGAAATGTGTTCATGGTGCTATGCCAGTTATGGCCCCGCTTCTGATTGTGAAGAAATATTTTCTTAGAAGTAAAAAATAAAACTAATTACATTTTGACAGACAAGAGAGCACCAAAATTAATAATTCAAATTTCACACATGGAAAGTTTAAAAGAAAACAAGCAGCTACGTCTATTGGGCTAGGAATGAAAATGTACTATATGTGACCGGTTTTGGGAAAATCAGCCTAAACACGGCGAACAATTTTTTTCAGTATCCTGGGGTAAAGCCTTATGGGCCTTTTTTTTTTCAAAAATTTTTTTTTATGGCAGAAATGGATAAACATCGGTTAGCTTATGGCGCAGTTGTAAGCTCTGATGAGCTCTAGAACTCACGCTATGAGGCTAGAAAAACTAGCAGGTTAGACTCGTGTACGAAGCATTGCTATGAAATCTTTTGGCAGGCTTTACAGGAAAAAAAACTGTAGCTAACTAATTCACCTACTATTCTACATAATCTGCGTACTCAGCAATTCTCGCCATCGTAGTTTCTCGGAGAGGCCTACATTAAGCCTATTTGATTTTTTTCAATCTGCCTGCAACCAGTTTAGTCCATAGTGTCACGGAGACACACGGTAATAGCACTGGCCTTAGCAACTCCTTTACGTGGCGTTTTTTTTTCGAAATCAGCAATAATAAGTTTAACAAAAACACTGAAGTGTTGTAGTGTATAGGGCGAAGACAGCTTGTGCTACAACTTCCAAATTTGGAGAATGGCATCCCAAAGTCCCATGCAACCTATTGGTAGAAAAAGATAGAAAACTTTAGATGCCACGTTTAGGTCAATTTCCCCCAAACCAGTCACATAATATCAAGTGTTTTTATATATCAGTTTTAAAAGGTTATGAAGTTTGAACCTTTCGTCAATAAGCCACACCTATTCCCACTGCCTCCCACCAACAATTTTGGAACAACCACTTATTCTTGCTCTTATTGTGTGGTTATATATTGTTATTCTTTTCAGGTGTTCGAAGCTACCACTAGGAGTTACAGACCGTGATCTGTTACAGAAAGTTTGCACCCGTTATGATGAATCTACTAATTCTATTTTCATACTTCACTGCGATACTACTCATCCATCTAAGCCACCAATTAGTGGTGTGATCAGGTAATAGGTGAAATAACATAGTTCTTATACAAGTACACACACATTATAAATATTGAAGTTATTAAATGCTTATAAGAACAGGGGTATGTGAAGGGCCACACCCAACCTCATGTTGTGCAATCAAAAAAACTTAGCAAACTCAATTTTACATGGCTACTTTTCTTAACAAGTTTGCAAGCACAACTGACATCAGTTTTACCAACTGTTTTATTTTGCTTCTTTAGGTTTTATTTGTTGCTACTTTCAAAAACCATTAAATTCGGATATCGTGAATGGGCAACGTATAAAATTCTTTGGTCTCGACAAAGGCCAACGAAAAAGATCATACTGTTACAAATGAACAGACAGATAAAACATATTTTATCTTTAATTACGTCCAAGCACTGTACAGTTTTGTTGAAGCCCTAGAAATGTCGTTAGCAGAACATAATGCCAAAACTTACTTCCTTTGAAGGAAAGTAGTGTCTTGTCTTCTTTTTAGGATTCTTGCGAGATGCTATGATGTGTAGCATTCAGCTTAAAAATTTTAAGCAAATGTTTAAAGCGTACAAATCTGAAAGTATTTACCAAAAAGTTGTAAAGTTGAAGTCAATAACTTCAAATATACCAAATGTGCAAATGTATGTACATTATTTTAGGTATATACCATAATTATTTCTTCAAGTTGTTTTTCTGAATCCACTTGTTTACACGGAGCCTTGCTGTGATTGCTGAATAATTCTAGCTGATACTTATCACAAAAGTAGTATGTTAGGTTGTTTATAGCTTATTAATCGAGAATGAAGAATGACTAAGTCATTACGAATGAGTGCAGATATAAGTTGTGAGGATGCAGCTATTACAGACTTCAGTTAAAGTCAGCAGTTTTGGGTGAAATATTACTTTTTTTGGATCCTTATCTTGTTTTTACATTTGAAAATTTGTTTCTGATAGCTCAAATCCAGTATCATAACTATAATAATTATGCTTTGTGTGTATTCATTTTTTAGAGCTGAAACTCTGCGTAGTGAAGTTATCATCAGGCCACACCCAGACCTCCCCAACTCTACGAGGATGACGTTGTTTCTGCAGACGGACCTGAAGGGTATGGTTCCCCACATGATTGTCAATTCAATGAGCTCTAATGGACCTTCAACATGGCACCAGAATCTTTCCGCATATTACCATGATGTTTACTCAAAGAAATAACTGAACACTCAGACCTAGAGATGCAATGAATTTTTTCTTTCTATATTGTATTTTGTGCTATAGAAATAGAAATGGTAAGTATCTAGTTATTATAGTATAATAAAACAATTTTCTTCCCATTTTCATTAAAATCAAATTAACTAATTACAAGCTATAAATATATATTTGCATATTAAGCTTAATAAAAGTTTACCATATAAGAACAGTTGAACATTCACAAGCACAACCTTCAATCCAATTCCTTGTTAGTTTGGAATTTAGTGAATACCATTTAGTTTGAAAATGCAAAAAAGGCTTCCAATTGGAATGTGCTAGCTATTTATAGCTACTCATTTACACTCACAACATAATATAGTCTGGCTACGCGAGACTACACAACAACATTATAGCTATGCCTTTATTTTTGTACCGTTATCTATTTCCCTGATGACGCAAAGCCACTTCAATTTTAAACCTTTCTCATACATTTTATTCCAACAAAGTAAAATAAACTCTTCACTAATTGTATTGTAGCAGGAACATATTAAAGTGTTTTAAATAAATTATCATGAAGCAGCCTAAAGGTGTCGAAGTGGCTGAATCTTTCCCTTTTATTACCAGAATGAGGTTTTGGCACATTTTGCGTGTTGCTCCTGGATTTTTTTTTGTATTCAAGTTTGGCTATAGCCCTGTGTGACTCTAGACTGTCCAAAATATGGTGAGCATACAGACAGTTCCGTTCCATAAGAATGATTTTTCGGGAGTATCGTATAATTCCGCGCGCTGTTTGAGTGAAAGTAGGAACAGTACTGAAAAAGTCTATATTTCTGGGCTAAGATTGGACTTACAATGGCGTCGAAGAACTTGCAGCACATCAGCAAAAAATCATTCTCGAATGAAGGTCAGACTCTGGCAAAAAAGGCATTAGGGTTGCAAGAAATTTAAATTAGTTCATATATTTTACAGTTTTAGAGAAGATATTGCAAGATGAAAAGTCATTTGCTCGAGATGGTTGGAAGCTGGTCAAAAACAATGATGTGGTGGAAGTTTGGCAAAAACGTGATCCCCAAAAGCCTGTACATTTGATCAAGGTGAACTGTTTTCTTAAAACTTTATTATTAAACAATTAAGTAGCTATATACTATGCTCAATAAATATAGATTATTGCTTGCAGATACCAAGTGCCTTGTGTTTTTGGCCTAATGAATTAGACTTAGACGTGGTTTAAGTTCTGCCTACCCTTTCTATCATCCTCAAGTTACATGTATCTGTTATGTTGTTTTTTTTTTGCAGGGTTTTCTCAACTACAAAGATATTCCACCTAAAGCTGGTAATGGATTACAATACGCTCAAAACAGGTCTTTTGTTTGTTCATTGGTTATTTATTCATTCAATTATTAAGTAACCTGAGATGAGTTACAACCGAAGTTGAGTTACAAGCAATTGCTTGAAAAACCATTATTCTTTGAGTTTTATGGCATGTTTGCTAATTTTAATTCATCTTGTTGTTCATTCATTCATTCATTAGTTCATTCGTTCGTTCATTCATTCATTCATTCATTTATATTTATTTATTTTGATTGTGTAGTTGCAGATATGGCTTTAGATTTTGAGTCACGTCCAAAGTGGGATAAACTATTTCCAACCATTGAAGTCATAGAATCCTCCGACACTCACAAGATAGTGTATTTGTGAGTATAAGAATTGAAGCTAGTATTTATTTTGCTTAAGAGAGAATAACCGGTCACTTAGTTCAGTCGTGAATTGATGTTTGGATGAAATTAGCTAGCACAACCTTATTACAATTCCTGAAAGTATCTCTGAAGTTAGTTCAAACGTTAGTATTATTAACCAATTTACTTATTTGATGACTTCATTAAGGGCAATATGGAAGGTAGTAAACTGAACCACTGTGAAAGGTTTGTGCAAGTGAATGCTACGTGTACTTTTAATTTACACAAGTTACTAAGTTCTATGTTCTGGTATAGTTCACTTGCTCGTGGAGTTTAACCTACCAGGTAGTTATCAGGTTAAAATTACTCCATTCCTAATAAATGAAAAAAGTTAATTAAACAATTAGAGGTAGTGTGTGCTTTAAATTAAACGTCTCTATTATAGAACAGTGTCTGTTCACACATGACCTCCATTATAAATGAAATGTATACTGGATCTTGATGATAATTGTACAAGCCAACTGATATTGCAGGGTATTGCCTGTTTTGTGGCAGTTATGTATGCACTGATTTTTTTTTAATGTTTCCTTGATGTAGGCGTTCAAAGTTACCCGTGGGTGTGACAGATCGTGATCTCTTGCTGAAAGTTTGCACTCATTACGATGAATCAACCAAGTCAATGTTCATTCTTCATTATGATGTCATTCATTCAGCCAAGCCACCAATGAGGGGCATAATTAGGTAAGGAAGAAGTGATAGTACATTGCAGTCCCTCAACAAACAACAATTTTTATATAATTATAATTATAGGACTAATTCATGTTCATCAATACCACCACTGCCCGAAAAATGTCCATTGACAACCAAAACAAAATCGTAAATTAGTGTATAATGTGTTGATAACTAGTTTGTTAACCTCTACAGCCTTGTAAAATTTTTAACTCTAGTTACCAAGACAGTTTACGAATTTTGTTATGATTGTAAATATCTTTTTACCCTGTGCACATGTTCATTCTGTACCACCACATGTTCATTCTGTACCACCATATGTCCATTCAATGCCACATGTTCATTCTGTACCACCACATGTTCATTCTGTACCACCACATGTTCATTCTGTACCACCACATGTTCATTCAGTACCATCACAAGTTCATTCTGTACCACCACATGTTCATTCAGTACCACCACATGTTCATTCTGTACCACATGTCCATTCAGTACCATCACATGTCCATTCAATGCCACATGTTCACTCTGTACCACCACATGTTCATTCTGTACCACCACAAGTTCATTCTGTACCACCATATGTCCATTCAATGCCACATGTTCATTCTGTACCACCACATGTTCATTCTGTACCACCACATGTTCATTCAGTATCACCACATGTTCATTCTGTACCACCACATGTTCATTCAGTACCACCACATGTTCATTCAGTACCACCACATGTTCATTCTGTACCACATGTCCATTCGGTACCATCACATGTCCATTCAATGCCACATGTTCACTCTGTACCACCACATGTTCATTCTGTACCACCACATGTCCATTCTGTACCACCACATGTTTATTCCGTACCACCACATGTTCATTCTATACCACTAAATGTTCATTCCGTACCACTACATGCTCATTCTGTACCACCACATGTTCATTCTATACCACCAAAATGTTCATTCCGTACCACCACATGTTCATTCTGTACCACCACATGTTCATTCTGTACCACCACATCTTCATTTCCGTACCACCACATGTCCATTGTTTACCACCACATGTCCATTCTGTACCAATTCTCTACCACCACATGTTCATTCTGTACCACCACATGTTCATTCTGTACCACCACATCTTCATTCCGTACCACCACATGTCCATTGTTTACCACCACATGTCCATTCTGTACCAATTCTTTACCACCACATGTTCATTCTTTTACCACATGTTCATTCTGTACCACCACATGTTCATTTGTACCACCACATGCTCATTCAGTGCCAATGTCTTGCCTTACATATTTGCTTCTCTGCTTGGCATAAATGCATTCAAAACTAAAGTTTGACCCATTAAGTACATGTAGGTACAATCTGTTTATCATTACACTTTATGGAGGAAAAAAACACTAGCTAAATACAAATTATTGCTTAAAGCAGATCACTTTTGAATTTAATTTACATTATTATAGCCATTCTAAGTGTCACTCACATTGAGTATGTATATCTTCTAGAGCTGAGAGCATTTGCAATGACATAATCATCAGGCCACACCCACATCTCCCCAACTCTACAAGGATGACATTGTTCATACAGATGGATCTGAAGGGTTGGGTCCCCCACGTTATCGTCAATGCCTTGAGCTCCAATGGTCCTTTAATCTGGCACCAGAATCTCTCCATGTATTACAATAAACAATATTTGAATAGAAGAGAATAATTATAGGATTTTTCAATGGGTTCTATTATGTCAAAATAATAATTGTTGTTATGCTGGTAATAAAATAATCGCTTTAAAAAAAAATCCACAGTCACAGGCTTATAAAACTTATTATAAGTGCTCCATGTGTCTCGTCAACTGCTGATTGGTGCTCTGTCCAGCTTTAGGTTATTACTTTCTACTGAGTACCCATTTTTTATTCAGCACCTAAGTCCTCAACGTTTAGAGTTATAAGAAGATACTGCAAGATGTGCCACTCTCAGGCTTTATATATCTCATTTTCCTCTGGCTCATGAAAATATTTTAGCTACTCATTAAATACTTCATCATATTATTCCCTGAATCATGCAATACATATTATACACAGTGTATATAGCTGTATATGTAAAGAACAAATTATATGATGTAATGAACCATCATCCAGGTGAAAACAATGCAATTGAATCATTGCAATATTTCGTATCACAAAGGTCAAGTTGGTGAAATGTAAAAATAAATAATTCTACAGGAATAGCATTTGTAATTTTTAATCATGTAATAATATTATGCTTGGTATTGTTTTTCAAAATGTCTGTACTATTTACTGTTCATATATTCTTTCTGATAGTAAGCCATGAGGCTTTCATGCCAAGTTCCAGGAATTTTGGTGTTCATTGAGTTGACAATAAAATGTGGGACTAAACCCTTCAAATCAGTCTGGGAAACAAGTGACATTTGTGTTGAATTTGGAATGTCTTCGTGAGGTTTGATGATCACCCCACTCCAAATGGTTTCCATTCTATACACACAAAAGAGGGACATGGTTACTAGAATATCCAGTTTATAAAAAATCTTTTCATCCGAAGAAAATACTACAATTAGCTACGCTTTTTTTTACAAGGTGACTATATTTAATAAAAAATAAATTTAAGCAAAAATATTTCTAATGATTCAGTCATTCTCAGCTGAAATAATTACAATAATTGTAGAAGTTGAAATGTCGGCTTAAATTTTAAGTAACATTATTGACTGTTAGAAAGAGAAAAAATTGCTATTATTAATATTTCTATTATTTGACATTGGTGTGGAAACTAAATATAGCTAGTAAAATTATTAATGTGAGCCACTTGATCAATTACCTTATCACTCGCTTCAGAAGAGGCTTAGATGGATGGGTTGTGTGATAGAACATGATATATGTAGTGTCAGTTGCCTGGTCATAGTGAGTACACATCTTCTGAAGTATGTCTCTGTCCTTTATCCCCACCGGCATTTTACAATACCTATGGATAATTAAATTAATTTACATAATTATCCCAAGACGATGCTCATACACAATTCTTAGTACTATCATTTGATTGGTCAATGCCATTCTTTATTGATGTTGAAAATTGCAGGTGCATATTAGTTATCATTAATTGTACAATAGATTATTTGAAGCTTTAGCATATCCAGTTTATTATGAGGATCACCAATATGTAATGAAAACTTTCTCCATCAAGTGAAACCTCTCAACAGCTATTTCTGACTTGCTAAGAGAGTAATAACCTCATTAGTACATGGTCATACCGGCCACTTAGTGAGTTCAAGTTAGAACTTGATTATACTTGAACAACTTGACAATGTCTTTCTTTACTTTTTGCTTTAAATATAAACTCACATCAAGCAAAGTATTAAAATTGGCCTAAAACACCAGATCATCTGTAGTTAAATTATTCAACACCTTGGTTTTTCTGTTTGTTATGATGAAACAAAAAATATTTGCATGTTAAATGCATCAAAATAATATTGGAAAAGTAAAATGTATGATTTGAAACTATAAGTGGCAACTAAGATATAGTGAAAGGCAAACAGTAAGGATCATACCAATAGACGATCTTGTGGTCTTCATTGGATTCCAGCACTTCCACGGAAGAAAAGATTTTGTCCCATTTGGCACGAGAATCCAAATCTTGAATTATCTCTACAACTATTTACGAACACATGTAACCAATTATTTTATCATTTCTAATAATGATTACATTACATATAGCTGAAAATTATAATTTATTTTAAAACATTTTTTTTGCCATTAAGACTACCTTTAGCTATTCAACAGCAAAATGGAGTCCAGATGACAATTTTTGTCTGTGCTTAAAATTCTGGTCTATGGAAATTTAGCTGTCTGAATAAATTCATCAATTAATCATAAATAGCTGATAGAATGTAATTGTGTTTAATTAAGTACAGAAACTTCAAACTTGTAATTCTGACAATGTAGCTAAGTTTAGCAAATTGGGATTATTCAGTCAGTAAGTTAGCTTGATTCCTATCAGTAACATTATGTATAGAATAGTGCCATCCTTTAGTGGATTGATGGAACTTACTGTCAAATGGTTTCCATTCAAAGTAACTATTTTTAGTGTTGGAAACTATCTTTGTATAGTCATAAAGTTACGATGTGGGTGCATAAGTAACATTGTAAGTAATTAAAGCCTTACCAGTAGTGGGAGGAATGTCTCTGTAGGTGATACAGCTCTGAAATAAAGCAAACAAACAATTCAAAGGAGAATATCGTCAAGTTTCTCACTATAGGCACTCTAAGTGAAATTAGATGTGGCACACCAAGCATTAACATACTATGTACTGTCTTTTGTCGAGGTGCACAAAAGTGAAAATGAAAAACTTAACAAAAGAGAAAATACAAAAAATGAACCAAATCCCAGTACAGGTATATACAGTTTAGTTTTGTCACTGATAATTAAGTTGTTGGATCAGAAAAAAACTCTTGCAATTTGAGCAGTTAAACAATAAACATATTAATGGGTGTGGCACCATATTGAAGCCTGGGTATCACATAGGCTCTAAGATGCACGTCACGCAAGCACTCATGGCACACTTTTTGAAAGCAGGCATTATTACAGTTGATAAAAGAATCATTCCCAGCAACACAAACTTCCTAAATTAAGATACACCAGATGAAAATATCATCACTGGAACTAGAACACACAGAACATTTTGAAACAGGTGTAGTAAAAATTTATACTCACATGAACGCCAATGATTCTAAATGGCAGCTAAATATATTAATTGGTGTGGCCACATAGCAGTGCTCATCATACCGTCTGCTCTTTCTCTTGTTCCTCAAAACCATCAAAATTTAAAAAAATGATGACATTTCTAGGGGCAATTAAGTGCCACTTATCAGAAACTATCCAGTATGTGTGTGGCTTTAATTAATAATAGTGAACACCAAAATGTCATGGTATCATGTAAAGCTGATCTGGGAGGAGCTATTTGTAACAATAAATACATTTGTACAGCTTTAAAGGTCCTGCTTCAGGATGGAAATGAATACATCAAGTTGAAAGACAAAGACAAAGAAGATTTTTTCCTATCAACATTATTTTGATCATAAAAGAAAATGAGCACCTTGTAAAATTATAATTATAGTGAGACTAATGACCAGAACTAGGAATGAAACAATAACAGTATAAGCACAACAACAACAACAATAATGTAGAATAATAATAATAATAATAATAATAATAATAATAATAATAATAATAATAATAATAATAATAATAGCAATACAATTTTATTTTTATAACTATCAAATGAGGGGCGGAGAAACCAACATTAGTCACACTTATGACGGCGTAAATACAAAGATGTTCAAATGTGTCATGATTATTATTATTATCGTTGTTGTTGTTATATAAATACTAACATCATTAGTGTCATTGTCATCATCATTAGCAGTATTTATAAATATTTTGACTGGTATAGTCCAAAGCTCAAATCAACAGTGTAAAACTTGGTACAACATATTTTCCTTACTAATGCTTGCACATATGTATAAACACTGTAATATAAACAGAGGGGCATGGATTGAATTACTTAATGAACTATAAATGTCATCTCCAAACAACATTCCTGTTCTTTAACTACAAGTCTCTATTACTGGAATTTGCTGTCAACAGCTTAGAAGCCACTAAAATGACACAGTTATTGTCAGCAACTGGGACTTTTTACACTACTACGGTATCTGCAGATAAAACAGTCTGGTCCCTCAACTACTTAGATATACTGTACTCTTTGAAATATATAGGCTTACACAAACTACTAAAAATATATATTATAAACGAAAAATACACATGGTATTTCCTCAAAATAATAGACTTCACATGGACTATTAATTTCAAGCAATTAAACTGCATGGACTATTGAGGCTGCAATCTATTTCCTACTCTAGTTCTGGTGCTTCTGTTGTTAGCACTGCACCACGTACAGCCAAGCAACCCCCAAAAGTCCTCTGTGAGTATACAAGTCAAAAAAATTGTTTATAGTTGACAATATTACAATATCTGAGTCACATCCGCTGTTAATTGGTAATGATCATTGAACATCTTTGTAAGGCATGTAATATTTCCGAGTATTTCGAGTGCTTGATCAGAAAACCAAATCATGCACAGATCATTCAAGGGTGCATTCTAATTGAGGGCGCAAAGTAATAGAGTAGATAATGCTGTAGTTATTCAGCTATTTATGTGCATACTAACATTTTTTTTATAAACTTAATCTGAGAACTTAAAATGTTCTAGCGCCAGTTAACATTCATTTCTTTTTTTCCCCCAAGATTCAACTGAGAAAACTGCCAATGTTCATTGTTCTGATACATGCAGTAGCTACACGATTGTAATTTTTAGTGATTGCTTAATTTAGTGGTGCAACCATTGAACAATTACAGTTTCCGTATTATCAGAATAGTTAAACTGTCTTTATTGTGTTCTACTACAGTATTGTTAGTAGTCAGGAAGTCTGGAAACAGTGTGAGAGTTTCATATCACTTGTCTTCCTACTAGTTCATAACAACAATGTATGTATATTCAGTATTTATTCATCCTGCTCAGCATAATCTTCTGTTCAAGTTGTTTTCACACCAGTTGGTGACAGCTATATCATTACATCAATGAGTTAGTGAGGTACAATAAAACTAAAATTATTTGAAAAAGAATACATTTTTGCTGAAACACTTCCTTTTAAGACCAAACACCTTACTAGTAGAGGACATCACTGATTATGAAACAATAGAAATCTTACGCCTAATTATCTGGTCAGCTTTTCTGTGAGCTAGAGCTGAAAAGCCATTTTTGAAATTCTGTTGACTATCTGCACATCCTAATATCACCACTCTATTTAAAATTAATAATCCAAGACTCATTATCCCCTTAATTTTTTTTTGTTGGTGTTGTTGTAGTAGCTGTTTGTTTGTTTGTTTAGGCCAAATTGTTGGGAACACTTTTTTTTTCAGTATCACATACCTAGCTAAATTTAAACCAACATGCACAATAGTTAAGTTCTTACTCTTATCAGATGCACTGGCCTGTTAGGGTCTCTCTTTTGCCACACTTGCACATATTCATCTTTTCTTACATTTTTCCAACCGTCTCCAGTGGTTGGCTGAGACTCTTGGATGAGCCTTTCCAGGTCTAAATGAAGTAGTATATTAGAATGATACATGTAAAATATATACTTCATTACAGTCGGACCTTCACACGATATTTTATTAGCTCCAGAGTCCGCACAATCTTTAGCAGCCATTGTCAAAGTTAATGTACTGTTCGATAGTATCAATTTATACTCGCGCGTTAGCTGACGACCCCAGACAAACAGACTCGGATTTTGAACTACTACAGCAGTAAACAATGTGCCTGCTCTCTAAGTTTGATACCAGAAATATCCGTAGTACATTCATTGTGTCTGGAATCATGACGCTGGATCTAACTATTGAAATCGAAGAAACTCGTACATGCTTCCGTTATCAATGTTTTAATTATTAATTTGGACAGGTTTACAAAACATTATAATATTTACATGTCTTAACAATAGTTATAAATTGTTCACAGTACTGAAACAAAAAAAAAAGTTATGAAAGTGTCACTTCCTCTTCTTTCTTTCCTTCTTCTTGGTTCGAGATCGAAACTTATCTTCCTCTGTTCGCACCTTGTTACCAGTTCCTGAAGCTACCACAATGTCATTGGCATAATCGTCTCTCATTTTCTCCATGACTTCTTGGTCTTCTTCCACTTCAAGTATCAGATTTTTCTTTTTCTGTTCTTCTTTGAGTTTTACCACTTCAGCTTTGCCCAGTTGATCGCTGGCTTCTTTCACTAGCCTCTGTAGAGTGCCAAGAGCCCTTTCTACCTTTCTAACACCGTCTTCCCATGATCTGTTGTCTTCAACGTCATATATAATTAAGTTATACTGGGATTTAGTTTCTTTCAAGTTTTCAATGGACTGATACAGAATATCAGTATCAATGGACTTGTTCAATTCTTCACACTCCCCAAGCTTCTCGTCAGCATGGATTTGGTATAGTTCGTACTCCTTTTTCTGTGAAATAAAAGATAACATTGATTTTGCTTTATTACAATGAAATTGTCCTGAAAAGTGATGATGATAATCTTCCTGGTGGATCACATCTTCATCTAAATCCAAATGATCTTCATCCCTGTATTTTATTCCACATGAAATGCAAAAACGGTTATCTCTGTCTATGATGTCATCTGTAATAACACCGGGATCAATATACACAGTAGGTTTCTGTGGCTGAGTAAGTGCATAATCCTCATCGTCTGCAATGTCAGTAGTGAATGGTTGATCAAAGTCCGCAGGAACCTGACTAAGAGAGTCTTTATCATCAAAAAATACCAAGCCAGGATTGATATATTCAGATTGAGCAGGCATTCCAGGATGAACTGAAGCAGGATCTTGAACTACTGATACCTCCTTATCTTGCACTGGGATAGATGGAACAAACTGCTCGGCCAATGCTGACAAAGGACGAGGAGGAAGCTCCCCAAAACTGGATGAGGGAAATGACATTTCTTCAGGATTATAGTCTGACTGAACTTGACCATAGTGAGTTTGTAAATTTTTAGAATTATCAAAAGATGCAGAGGCTATACCATGCGTTTCATTGGATTGATGGAAATTGACTGTACTATCTATTTGAGACTTTGGAAGTTGTTGCATGTAAGATATGGCAGTTGATAGAAGCACTGGTGAAGTCACTCTGGAAGCTTGAGGATTTTGTTCTTGTTGAATGGATTTAACCTCATGCTGGGACTGTGAAACACTGTTAAAAAAGCGTGGTTCTGTTTTGCTGACTGAATGAGTCTGGGTTTTTTCTGGAAGATTGTGTGCTTGTGCAAGCTTGGGTGACTTGGAAATAATAGGTAAAATTTCAATATGTCCAACAGAATCTCGTTTTTGTTTGAAAAATATTCTTGAAATTGTATTGTCTTTCTTTGACAGTACCAGAAAATCACTGATAAGATTGAAAACAACATCTGGTGTAAATACAGTATTGGGTTTTCGACCACTTTGACTCTGAAATCTCCACTGGGTATCATAGGCCCTCAGAACCATCTCAGCATACTTTGGCAAAGTTCTACCCTTTTTTACAAATTCTCCAAAAATATTCATTAACTTTTCTTCACTTTTTCTCATATTGCGAGTTACTGAAAGATTACCAAAGATAGTAAGAGTAAGAATTAGGCACTGGAGGGTCTGCTCAGAGTAGTTAGGATACTTGTGAAGGCCAAATCTTAAAATCGAATACTTAGGGGCTCGTTCATGACCACCGATCAAGTAGTTCAAAGCTGTATTCAATAAATTGCAACAAAATGAGAAAAAGCGAGGATTGCGATTTGATGAACCTTCTTTGACGCAAGCTGAAAATAAGGTTCTATCAGTTGTCGAACGTCTGCAGTTCATGTGGTTAAACATTTCAACAACATTTTTGTAGATATGAGGAACAGCAAATTTTTGTGGGAAGTTTCTGTTGAAATTTGATTGAGTCATCATAGCCAAAAGAGCCATAGCATGGATCGTAACTACACAGTTCAAGTTTGAAATAGAAATTGATATTTGCTTGTTCTCCACAACATTCCCAAGGAAATGAGTAATTGCTAATTTAGTTGACCACAACATCTTACCATTCTCTCTAATTTCAGAACACGAATTCAACCAAAAGCGAAAAATATGGAGCCACTTGTTCTCGCTCTTCCAAAATATATATCCCAGATGGCTCTGCTGAGATGATTTTCTGACACTCTCTTCTATTTCCTCCAGCTTGGTTAATATTGGTTTCGTACTTGGATAAGATATGGAGGCAAGACGCCAAACACTTAACCATGAATCCATGTATACTTTCTCTGGCTTATCTGGGCCAGTATTTTCTGATTTTGAAACACACAAGCTACTCAGCTCCTTTTCTAGCTTGCCCTTGAAACTAAGCAATGAGTTTGCAGATTTTCTGATAACATGAATATGGTGGCTACTGAGGCAAGGTAGGCACAATGCCACTTCTGGAGAAAAGATGATTTCCAGGAGAACAAGTGTGCCATCGACATTTTCATTTCTTAGCAGTCGCAGCTCCAAGACATAAACACAGTTCTGAATGTAATTTAACATGGCTTCTGATGGCAGCTCTTGGAGACTATACTGTCGAGAAAGGCGGCGACTTTTGAACAAGTCAGTATGCAAAGTGAAAGACTGGCACTTTACATACAACTTGGTATCCAACTTGAAGCGATATATCCAATCTTTACGGAAGTTATCATAGCGATCAGCCAATTTGTTCCGAACATCAAGCTTTAAACGAACCATTGAATCAATATCATGCTTGGAGTCTTCACACATGTGCACTTGAACAGTCTCGAATGGAACAAAGCAGTGTCCATAGCTGGAAGTGATATACGCTTTACCGAGCAATTGTAATCCATAAAATTTCATTGTTTGCTGAACATCCAAGAGGATATCTTTCGTTCCCCTCAGAGATTTCGCTAACTTTTTAGCCACATGGCAGCAATTGAGGACTTCTTGGTCAGACGCTTCAGTTAGTCTATCAAATGATTCCAACACTCCTGCCTTTAGATCTTTCATTTTGAATAATTGGATTGCCTTGACACAATATGCGTGGTCATTCAGAAGCATGCCTAGCATCAAATTTGACTCAGCTTTTATAAGTTCATTGCGATTACCACAAAACTTCTTCAGCAATGTGACAAAACGATCAGGGGGAAACTTGCCACTTTTGTATTTTTTCTCCCCCAATTCCACTAACTGGTCTTTCGCTTTTGCTATCACAAACTGAGTTAGATGTGCATCGTCCTTTTGCTTCTCGGCCAATTCAATGGCCCTATCAAACCATCCACGAGCTGAAGCCAAACGAAATGCTCCTGAAAATTGGTTATTGCTAAGATAGTCAGCATAGGCTTCATCATACAATTCGGCTTCCTTCATAAATTTTACTCTTTTATCTTGTTCTGGCATATACTTCAAAACTTCTAGCAAAGTTTGCTTATCTTTCTTTTCTGAATAGAACTTTGCACAAGAAAACGACAGTTCACTAGTAGTGTACTTAGGATCAATTGAATACCCTTTCTTCTCATATTCGTCAATCTTGGCAAGTGCATCTCGCTTTCTCATAAAAGTCTTTCCTAGCAAAGATCGAATTACAGAATCATATTCTCCACGACTTTCCTGAACTCTTACAAAATTGTCAAAGTCTTTGGCCTTCAAATAAAGTTGTGCTGCTCTTTCAGGATCACGTAATTTTTCAAAAAGTTTTGCTGCTTGAATATACCTGGGAGGTCTGGAGTTCTTCAAACACAGAGCTGCCCCTGTAAGACACTGAATTGAGAATTTTAAGTTGGAACACTCCAAAAATCTGAGAGCTGCTTCAAAGAATAGGGCCGGCTTGTGCTGACGAGCTCCTTGAATTAAATGGTATGCCTGAGCTTCTTTGACTAAGTATAAATAATTTGAACCAGCCCTTTGATAACACAATATGGCTTGCTCCCAAAGGTGCTTCTTACGAAAGTTATCACCTTGAGCTTTCCATTGATCTGGAGTGGAATTGGAGGCAAACACTAAGCTGTAAGCTTGATCTGAGCCACTATCAGCTGTAACAACTTTCACTGCTTCTCTTTTATGCCAATACTCCAGCATCGGAAGTCTAGCTTTGACATCAGAATCATATATCCACAAGTTGCACTTGGCTCTAGTCACGGCAGTATACAAATATTTAAGTTCTGCATTCAGGGACTTGTGTTGCACTGCATCAAAAGGCTTACTTCTGGCTTCAGATGTTGTACCTGGGGGCCGACTTGTGTTTTCTACTTTGTCACGATACATTTCAAGGTAAGAAGCCACCACTCTCCAAACTTTTTCATCCACCTAAAAAAGAAACAAAAAAAATCACATGTAAACCTGAGATAAACTTTTCCCACTGCAACAACAGAACTATATAGTAGGAACTGTTTTATCTATGAAATACACTCATAAAATATCCTATGGATTTACTTTAAACTCCCTGAACACTTGGCATTATATCATTCATTTCATTTTTTCCTGGCAGTTAGTTTATATAAACTATAACTGCATACAGAATCTTTGATAATTCCCTGCTTTCAGTATTAAGGATGGAATGTATGTAATCTTTCCTATTTTATACTTTTCAGTACAGCCAAGAAGGCGATGGCTAAATAGACTATTAAAGAAAATGAAAGAAAAAAATGGAATGAATCACCAAAATTCCCATTTAGAGGTCCAACATAGCAAAGCCAACAATGAATATTAAACACTATACATATAAACCGTTTTTTCACTCAAGAACATTTCACAAGTCTGATACAGTCATTGTGATGAATATAGGAGAGGGGGGAAGGGGTGGGGATATGCACACAAAATTACTAACCATGGAATCAGAGAAAAAGTTGTACAGCAGTACATCATCAAATTCCAGGCCTTTTGCTTCAAATATAGTCAAAACTATGGCGCCTCTGAGAATTTGAGGGAGCTTGTCTTTGGCCTCTTTGGACTGGACAAGAATAACTTGATGAGCTCCAAACTCAATAGCAGAACACTCACGCTTGTTAGTACTCAACAAAAGGGACAGGTCCTCTTCCTTGCAAGAATCCATGAACACTGGCACAGGACCCGGAAACATTCCTTCATCATCGGGCAAGTGATCAATGGAGTCTCGAAAGAACTCCTTGATCAAATCAATAATGGTACCAGCGAGCTTCAGGATACCAGAATGTGAACGGTAGTTGATCGTCAGATTGAGAGGCTTCTGTGGTGTGCTAATGGATGGAATAGAGCAATGAAGTCTGTGGAAGCAAGACCTCAAGTCTTGGAATCGGAACGCAATCCCTCGCATGATACTTTGAGCAGTGTCCCCGGTGAAAAACATGGAATTGGGATCTCTACAACAATGAATAAAAATAGCAAGTTCTGCCTGAGTGAAGTCTTGCACTTCATCTATATAAACACTGTGAATAGACCAACTGACGTCCTCGACTTCCCTCAACCTCCGATGTAAATTCAAAATCAAGTCACACTCGTCGAACAAGTAGCACTTGTACCTCTGGTTGTGAAGATAAGCTTGGTAATACCTGTACAGATTGTAGATCAGTTCCCGTTGATTTGAAAAATTAGGGGCCATTCTGTTCCCGATTACTGTATACTCATCAAAACTGAGTGGTGCCCCTTTCATGACCGCTCGCTCTGAACCTTTGATAAAAGATTGGATCTCAAGCCACACAAGCATTGGGTCTATATCCTTCTCCACTTTACACTGGTGTGATATTTTGGGCCACACTACCTCCTTAAAATACAAAGCAGTCACTTCTGTCCACTTCTCAGTCCGCTGCTGCTTCTGAGAACTCTGATCCAAAGTGGGATGCATCACTTCAAGATCCTCATCTTCTGACTCACTCTCATCCAAATCGAGAAGTAGATCCTGGTCTTCATGATCATAATCCATACTGACTATTTTCACTTGAAGGTTCCCCTCTTCGTCTCGCTTAAAAAAACTATTACCATCTTCCAAGGAGTTGTCCAGAAGGATATAAAACTGGCGAGCAGTGACAAAAGCCGGGAAGGACAAGTCATCGAAACAGCTAAAGCTGTTCGGAGCCACAACCTCCTCATATGACAAATGAGATTCCAGAAAGTCATACGCAGCAGCCATGTTGTAAAAACGCTTTTTCATCTGGTCGCAAAGAACGTAGTTTTTAGTGATGAAAACCTGGTGCAAGCTCTCTTCGATCATAACTCCATTGTCATCTTCAGTATCTGACAACAAAACTGCCAAACCGTTTGAATTGTCCTCATTGAATACATCATTTCCTTCTTGCTCTACTTCTTCTGAAAAATCAGCTGTGTCATCTACATTGTCCTCTTCTGAAGCTACATTGTCCTCTTCTGAAGCTAAACTAGAAGTGCTGATGAGAGCTTTACGAGGGATTTTGATTGCAAAAGTTTGAGAATTAGGATCCCAATGATTTCTGAACTCGTTCCACAAACGATACAAACAACAAGTGGTTTTCCCAGTACCACTTCTTCCCAAGAGTAAAATAGCTTCACTGGACTTGAGCTTGATGATTTCATGCTCCTTTTGCCATTCCTTGAAGGGATAGTCCCTCTTGTCATTGGTACCTGCTATCATACTTTTCACTGTCATGCTATCAAACGAATAGAAAGTTGTAACATTGTATTCTGTGTCCTTGGTACTTGCGGCTGGAACAAATCGATACTTGGCACTTTGTATTTCTTGAGACTGTATGACATAAGTGCTAGGAAAATCAAGGATATCCTGCCCTCGTACTTTTCCGACATCTCTCTCGATGTCCAGAGGCTTCAAAGACCATTTAATAGAAGTCATGTACCCTCTTTTGTAAGACTGTTCTATCTGGTCAGCACAGTAGCTAATCTTAGTGTCCAATTCGTCGTGGTCTAGAATAACTTCCCAGACACGAATAACTTGAGTGTACACTGCACAATTTGACTCACCAGTCAGCCTCGAAGAATATGATATAGCTTTCTCCCACAATATCCGACCAGATTGTGTAATACGGGCTTCAAACAAGCACACATCAGGATTGTTACTGACAACCTTGGAAAGGTGCTGGTTTCTTCTACCTTCTGCTATTTGGTATATTACACTAGCTGCTCTTAAACGATCTACCTGAGAGGAATTTTTTTGATTCTTGAAAAATTTAACCACATTCCTCGTGATTTCAACTTCCCATGGAAGTGCATCAAAATTTGGCAAACCCTCTATGTCTAGCCCAAAGTCTGCTAGTGACACTGAAGGGCTGACAGTGCTGCCATTCGACAAGTGATCTGAATGGGAGCTTTGTGGAGAGCCATGCATGCTTCCTGTAAGTGAAGGACTCCTTGCTGGACTTCGAAAAGGACTTTTTAATTTATGCTTGTCATAAGGTGGTACTAACTGACGTCTGGGCGAATGTGTCTGTACATGGGATGCCTGGTCATAATTGCTATCTGTAACTTCAGAGCTAGAAACCTGGGTTTGTTGCGCCATAAAAAAGCTATCACTTTTCTTGAATAAAATTTCCAAATGATATGATGCTTTGTCCAGGATGGAACGGTTTTCATACAGAACCTCCTTCTTTGGAGAACTAACACTAAGTTGGTGCGAAGGAGACGTGAGATCTGGAACTTTAACAGCAACTGATGAATCAGTTTGATTAACTTCACTGTTGATAACAACTTCTACTTTCGATTCCTCTTTTGATGGCCTTTCACTATTCTTCTTCTTTTTCTTCTGCTTTTTCTTAGATTTCGACACATCACTCTTAGAATGTTCTTGAAGCATCTTGAAACGAGGATCATTAGGCTTTAGATAATCAGATGGTCTCTTATTGGACTTGTCCTTCTGAGCAGGACTCACAATGTCCTTACTCAACAATGCTGATAACACTCTTTCACTTGCCTCACGTTTGATATGCTGTTTTATAGCAATATGAAGTGGAGACTCACCTTTATCATTGACAAGTTTTTCACATCCTGCAGCTTTCACTAACGGTGCTACCACATCTATTAGATCAGTGTTACCTATACAAGAGTAATAAAAGCAATAAAATTTAATTATATAACTCTTTTTTACTTCTGAGAATTTTAAACTTTTTATTTCAGTGTACGTTGTGCTGGTAAATGGCCATGCTATACAGGGTTTCATGTAAGATTCTTAGTTTGGGAGGAGAAAGATTACTTTTATCAGTTAAAAAAATGCACACATATCTAGCTTGTTTTTCTTAGTAGGATATCTTTATTCCAGCACAAAAAGTGTCCCACTCTGGTGGTGGATATATAGGAGTTCAACCGTTTTGTTGGTCTTGCCATTGGAACAGCTTCAGGAAATTATATTAGCAAAACCAGACCCAGAAATAGTCTAGCAGACTGCAATTTGGAGAAAAAAAAAAGAAAAAGAAAAAAAAAGCAGTAGACTGACTGTCAATGGAACTGGCAAAATTCTTGACATATTAAAAGGAATGCATTGCACAATAAAGATTATAAAAATACTTCGATTGTTCATTCTATCAGTGATTATTTTTCCTGCACATGAACTTGTGTCATCAAAATTTCTGTTACAGCTGAAGGAAACACTTTAGCCTGGAAGAGAGTAAAGTTGGAGGGAAGAAGAATGGAGGAGCATGAGAATTAACTTCAGCTCGAGAAAGTGCAAACTCAAGTTGAGAGGGATACATTAATCTGGGAGGATGGGATATCCTTACTATGCATAAAAATCTGCTATATTAAATACTTACCAACTTTTAAAGACAACTCAGTTGCTACGTGGAGGGGTGTGGTGTTTACGTGAGTGGTCTGGCTCAGTTGATTACAGTTAGCTCCACACTTTATCAGCAAGCAAACCAACTCCACTTGCATCTCCGGCTTCAAATGAGTCATCCTCATAACAGAGACTATGGGTGGGTTCTTCCCGTTTGGATTTACACCAGCATCGATGAGCTTGGAGATGAGGCTCCGATGATACACCAAATTGTTCTGCAATAGACTGGACAAATCCAACTTTTCAGCAGATTCCCTACTAAGTAGTTTGAGCACGGTTTCTGCACCGCTGAAATTCTTTGATGACAACAATTGGTTGAAGAGGGTCTCGTGATCACTGGGTAAGGTTGCCCCTTCACTAATGAGATGTAATAAGAAATTTATCTTTCCAGCTCTCAGAGCCTCTTGACAAATACTGTCTTTGTCAACGTGATCACACTTGCTCAAAAGTACTTTAAACGATTCTACTTTTTTGTCGGCAAGACACTGAGTACAAATTCTAATATCACTATTGTCCACAATTACTCCACATGAAAGAAACCAAGATAACGTGCTCGGTTCTGAAACTTTTTTTTCTGTAAGTAGAATCTTCATGTTGACCCCAGAGCAATTCACTTTCTTGTTTTTCCAAACCTTAGAAACAAAGTTCATTGTTTCCGACAGGCAACTTCTGTGGCTCATGAGGACCTTCAGTAGCTGTAAACACTCCTCCTCAGATAGTTCAGAACATTCATCATAAAAGAAATCGGCCACTTCTAAATACACACATAAGAAAGTGGAATACATTTGTAATTAAACTAATAAATAAATAATCATGGGATAGAAAGCATTTTAGTACATACATCCAACAAGTAAACCTGAGTAAGTGCTTACACACGATGTTTGCTGCTGTCCTTGGTAAATGTGCTTTATGAAACATCATTGAACAAATTGAAATTCCTAGCTTCATAATCAGAGTTACAAGAAATTCTCTATTCTGCTACACCATACGAGCTGGGCAGTATATCGATATTCAGGATCATACTGGTAAATATCGGAATACCGTTATCGATATCGAGGCGATTCTTTATACCGAAATATCGAAAAACGGTCCGACTCTGTAAAATGCGGGCATTCGCGCGCCAAATAATGACTCAAATTTAGACGCGTGAGCGAGTCACGAGCAATAGAGCAGCTGCCTTTTAGCTAGTTCGAACAAAAAATGGCTGAGGGATTCGACTTCGAGCAGGAGCTGAAGGCGGCCCTACTAAATCGGTCGTCTGGAACTACTTCGGATTTTTTAATGAACATCCTAGCGAATCGGAGTCTCCTATTTGTCGACTTTGTTGGAAGAATAAAGTGAAACGGTCGGTGTGCTGCAAGAGTGGAAATACTTCCAATCTTTTTTCGCATCTTCGACATCACCACCTGACGGAGTTCGCAGCAGTACAAGAGCCTAGAAGTAAGAAAAGTGCTGGTGGAGTAGCGTCATCATCAAAGGCAACTACTTCGAATCTCTGAGATGGCGAAGTACCCTCGCTCAGGTAATAGATGGCGCACAGTCACTGATGCTGTGACCTACTGAACATGATGGCATTTTGATCAAAAAACTTATAAAATGTATACAACTTTTCTCTTTAATTCTATTTAATTTTTCTGGCATTGATTTAAATTTGATAACATAATCAGTAGAAATTTGCTTACATACACCTATAAATTTAAATGGAATTGACTATATTTAGTAATATCATGATATTTTGGGGGGACGATATATCGTTAACCAAATTTCAATATCGCCCAGCTCTACACCATACCACAAAATTGTACACCATAATGAAAAAAGTACACTTGGTCTAGTATTACAGTATAACCTCAGAGATCCGAAAACCAGACAACCAAATTAACCGGTCAAAACAGCGAAAGAAAACATCGCTATGGGTACAGGGTCATCAGCACAATTTTTTTTGGTGGAATTGCAGCAAATGACAAAAGAGTTACTATCAGAAGAAGCTTAATATTTGGAAGAATAATAGACCAAGGAATACTCTTAGCTGGAGTTTGCCTTAAAAAAGTCCACAATATCAGACTTATAGACAGACAGGAAGAATATAGAGAAGTTTTCAGCAGAATCAACTGACCCTAGTGGCCTGAAGAAGAGGTACATTGTCAGGAGAGATAATGATTAAGATTTTATAATGTCGTGCATTCTGGAAAAAAAGCCAACTCAAGGGTACACCATTAAATGGTCCTTTAGTCATGGATAAAGCTGAAATACTATAAGAATAGTATTTTAGCCACTTAAATAAGCTAAATTATGTTATATTCAGAGCTATGTACATTTCAGAGTTATGTACCCCTTATTTCCCAAGGGGTACGTAAATGAGGTTCTACTGTATTATCAACCACACTGGAATTTTGACATTTTGCATATTATAATTCTCACTGTATTCGCTGGCGAAAGTGACACCATCTTGTAAAATTTTCATATCTTTCTTGAGTCCATAGGATTTCTTGTAATCTGAGAGCACGTCGCTGTAGTTGAGACTATCAGGCGCTTTCTGGTTGATCTCTCCTTTCTTGATCCCATTCTTTATTGCTTCACCACGACGAAAATAAGCCTTAAAAACATTTTATGAGAATGATGAAAAAGTAAGAATATCCCATTTGCTTTAAATACTTCTTCCTCATGGAATCAGTAGTTGCAAACTTTTACTTTATAATATCAAAAAACAAAAAACAACCACGACCAAAAAGACAATTACAGAGTTGTGACAACATAAAAAAAAAAAAAAAGAAAAAAGAAAAAAAAAAGGTATTGCTAAAACAAGTATTATGTATTCTACCTACTACTATATCCTATATGCAGTAATGCCTAACCAATAAAACAATAGAATACCTTCGGGTTGTTCTTGGTTATCTTTATGCACTCATTAGCATGGCTGTAGGCACTTTTGTATTGATGCTGTACCAGGAAAATATGGGCCAAGTTGTTGTGGAGTGCTGCTGTCTCTGAATGCAAGCGCTTCTCCTTACAGAGATACAGTGCCTCACTGTAAAACTGCAGGGCATCATCCATCCTGTTGGATTTGAAACTCCTCTTCCCTTGGTTATTCAAATACTCCACTTGCTTCTACAAACATAAATGTACATGTAAATAAATTGAACTGAACATAATAAGAATTTCTAAAGTGTCACATCAATATGTACATGCGCACATTCTTAAAGTATAATTGAAATTGAGCATTTCTTACTCATATGCTCTCATGATATTGTACATCCTGTGCATAAGAGTGAGACTACTGGTGAAATGGGCTGTTATGTTCCTTTTATCCCACATATACACACACTGTCAGGGGATAAAGGAGGGGGGGGGGGGGGGGGGGGGGGGGGGGGGGGGGGGGGGGGGGGAGGGGGAAAGGTACTCTTCTAAAAGTCTCAGTTTCCCCTTAATATTTGCATGCTGCGTGCAATACAACATTAGACTAAAACCAGACTTACATCGTATAGTTTATGATAGCTCTGTGCTATTTACTCTCAATGATAAAAAAGAAAAGAAAAACTTCTAACTAGAAGTATATACATACAATATAAGGCAGTAGATTGCTCGAACTCCAACCCCCCCCTCCTCTCAAACAAAGTGTTCTAAATAGAACCATACCTGTTTAAAAACAAACAAACTATTTTTAAGCTCATCAAAGGCATCGTTGTCAGTTTGTTAGTATGATGATGATTATCTTTAACACACTGTGGCAACATTCATAACGTAGCAGTAGCTATTACCTTCGTCTTAGTTGTGTCATCATCTCCTGACTCAGTCAAGTTGTCCATCTTCTCTGATGTGTTCTGAACTGAATTTAGAATCTGGTAATACTTTCGAACCACCGGCTCGTTCAAGATGCCTGGGACGCGAAGGAGTTCTTCAGGGTGAGGGGTGGCCCCATGCCTCAGAAAAGCAGCCACGCAAAGCACCTTGTTACATCTCATCGCCTCCTTGCATGCCAAAGTGACTATGGCCTGATACGATTCCTCAGAGGCAATAGTACAGTTGGGCAAAATACAATCAATCAAAACAGCTTTGTTGTTCGGTATGTGAACGCCCGCAGCGATGACATCCTCCTCCTTGACCTGTGCACCCCAGCCAATCATGCTTGTTACAACTTGGGTATGAGTGGTAACCCTCAAGATAGTTTTGAGCGAGATGTAATCGGTTTTGTAAACAATGGGATGTACTTGGGTGTCGGGTAAGTTGACACAGATGAATTCCAGCAGAGGCTCCATTAGTTTCACTTTCTCCATGATGTACAGCAGGACACGGTCACTGAAGCCGGACACAGCATCTGAGTGCCGCAACTTCGGAATGAGCCGGGTACACTCTGTCAAAATGAAATAACTATGTGACTACAAAGTAACTGATATATAACAGTATTGATACAATACTAATAAAAAAAGTAAACTGTTACTGTATACATAAGACACCAATACAGATCTGTGAAGTAGTGTTTCGCACAGACTCGTTTAATCCATCCCTACTGTCTGAATATTGTACACTTAGTACCAGTGCTTATAAGGACTTAGCCACTACAATAATAACTAATGTAAGGACTTAGTTACTATAATGATAACTAGTGTAATGACTTAGCTACTATAATGATAATGACTTGTACAACTTGCTCCCTTAGGCCTTGGTACACATCACTTACTCTGTTCAACGGCAACAACCACTGCCTTACAAAATGCCTCAACGTTGCTCTGGAGGGAGTGGCACTTCAAGTAATCCTTCACCAAGTCCGTGTGAGTACCTTGACTGGAAGAAGACGACTCCAGCAGATTCCTAAGAGCTTCTGCTCTCCGAAAATATCCCTTATGGTTCTGGGGGTCGAGTCGGATGCACTCACAGCTATGTGTGTAGGCATCTCTATAGAGCTCTAGCTTGAGACAAGCCTGGGCACTGTTGGCTCTGATTAGGGCGACCTCATCCATCATGTTTCTCTTCTTGCAATAGTTGATGGCTTGGAAGTATTTGCTCAATGCCTCTTCATAACACCCTTTGAGGAACAAATTATTACCACTCTCACGGAGTTTGTCGAAAGAATTCTGTAGTAAAGAAAACGGCAACAGCAAGCATGCCATACTTTATCACTTTGCCACAGTTTAAGCCATCAAAATATGACTAAATGTATATCATACTAGAGCAGCAATAGCTGGCATTAATTTAGAAAAAGTTTCAGTTATAATATTATAGCTAAATAGATGAAGGAAGAAGTAGGAATCTGTCTGTCAGTCCCAACAAGTACACACAACAGGAAAAAAAAAAGAAAAAAAAAAAGCCCATAAATCTGAAGCCATTAATTTGCAAAATATTCCCTCAGTGAAACATTTTAAACATACATTGTGCATATAACTAAACCACTTGCCTCTGTAAATTCGTTTAGCACATCTAGAAAGTACTTCTTCTTCAAGGAGGTTGCTAGGTCAACAGCTTTGATCAGGTTACTTCTTTCTGGGCACTGATCCACAAGATATTTGAACAGTTCAGTTTTAGCCTTTGCTAGTGTCTGCACAGCGTACTCCACACAAGCAGGTGTCACGGTCATACCACACCTTACCAGTTTCTTGAAAGCCTCCAGAGAATAAACTTTTTTCTTGAGCAAAGAGGTGGGGTCCAACAAGCTACCATCATAGTGGCGGGCCTCAGACTGGATAGAGACTTCGAATAAGAGACAGTTCACATGATCGGAGGTGGTGCTCCTGGAGGACATGATTTCCTTGAGAACATTTGTTGGTATACCACTCTTGACATGCTTATCGCGCAGAACTGGAAGATGCTGTGTGTAGTCTGCAATGGATAATCCTAAAGTTAATCTATATCTAATTATGAAATATTAATCTATATATCTAATTATGAAAATGAAGACAGTGGAATATATAAGCCATTGTCACCAAGACTAGGAAAACTTGAGCAACTTTGTTTGAAAAATGAAAAAAAAAATTTATTATTAAAACTATCACCATTCTAAGTGTGATATGCCGCAGAAAGAACACACTCAAAATAATAATAATAATAATCTATATAATAATACGCTTGTGTGTCAGTAACGACGACCGACGGTGTGTGTATTCATGAATAATTCATAAGCCTTGGACGGATTGCTTAGGCATTGTCAACCTATGTTAGATAAAGTGTCATCGCATTCAGTAGAAATTCTGGTTAATTCTAAAAAGATAGTTCAGAAAAGAGGGAAATGTATGTAACCTTAACCAATGGTAGAGAATGGTAACTGAGCAAGATAACTTGTGCTACTGCATTCTTACTCTACAATATGTCAACGCCACTACGTGGCGGGGTACTTGCTAGTAATAATAATAACAATAAAACTAGAGTGAAACTTTCTCACCTAAAGGGGTCTGAAGGAAAGCAAAGGAAAAATGTGGAAAAAAATATTTGTTGTCGCCGGGGATTCGAACCCAGGGTCACTGGCTTTATCCACCAGTGCTCTAACCACTGAGCTATGACAAAAACTATTTACTATTGCTTTGCCCACACATTCTTTAGCTGTTACAAAAGGAAACAGGGGGAGGGAGGGAGAGCAGGAAATGGGAGAGTAGTAGGGTTAACGATAGACTGAACTCACCATGCTCTACAGCCAGCATAATCGCTTCAGTAAGAACTTTGAAATCTGGACTTTCTTGCAACTCAAACGACTTGACATAGTCACACACCATTAGCTCTAGAGGGTTGGTGCCCGCAGGCATGAACCGAAACATAGGCCCCATTGCAGCCATCACTTCTGAAGAGTTGAAGGTCTTCTTAGCACTCTCCGCTCTCCTCCAGTGAGCCTAAAACAGTAGCCCACAACACACATGTGATTGGTTTGCACATATTAACACTCTGTTGATCATAATTGCAGCAATTAAAACAAGGATTTTGTATTTACAGCAAAAAAATAAGTGGGGGGAGGGTGTGAAACAATAGTGACATGCAGGATACCTTTAAAAAAAAAAAAGAAAAGAAAAAAAAAAGACGTTGCTACAGCACCACTCAATTCTCCAAATTCTTCGTGATCCTAATTTTAATTCTAAGTAGCAAAACAAACCCAACCCAGTATCAGTGGTGGGCATCATTGAAATACTAGTGATATGCTTGAACACAAAGGGCCAGCGAGCCTGTGCAAAAACAAAATGTTTCAAAAGCATCCATCAGTCCATTTCTAAAAGAATAAGTACATAGCCAATTGTGACCATTACATATTTTAGCTTACAGATACTGAACTACTCTCTTACCTCAATTAACGAGTACTGATATTTTCCGTAGTCTCTGACAATCTCAATTACCAGTAGATTTAAAAAAACAAACATTCGCAGCTACTAAAAAAAAGCCGAGTATTAAAAAATTACGTCTGGTAAAGGGTTTCAATACCATAGTAGCCATTCTCCATAACATTTTGAGACTTGAGAAAAACAAGAAGTTCTAAAGAATTACTGCACAGTGTTGAGTGTTTTTTATACCTAATGCGTCTTGTGTCATTCAGAAACAACCTAATACAAAGGGGTAAACAATTACTTCCTTGAAACGGGATCGCTAAACCGAAAGATTCTGTTTAGTGGTATGGGAAGGGGTAGACCATATAAAACCATAAAAATGCGAGGGTCAAAGTACAAAATGACATACGTACGTCCACACACAAAACAAACAAATATCCCCGATTTTCAATTGTGTTACCCCTGATAGTATCTCGCTCGCCAATAACAGTGTGGCTATACTGACTCCTAACTATTGGATAAAACTACATCAACACTATAATATAGCAGAGCTAAAAATAGCATGCGGACATCGGTCAATTACCGTACAAAACTTGATTTGGACGCACAATCAATGATATGCATGGTCATTGTGTCCGGCCAAAAGGAACCAGAAATAAAGTTTTCTCACTCGCTGGGGGGAAAATGCGATACGAGACGGGCCAAGAAGCAATAATTAAGTCGGACGTGTGATCCTTCTGATTGTGCTGAATCAGCAACTTCAGTTCTTCAGAAATTGGGAGTCCGTAATGCATGCGCGGAGTCGATTGCTACCTTTCCCTCAAGTTTTCTGTGGTGTTCTTCTGATCTAGCTTCTTGTTAGGCTTGTATGGTTGTGTCCAAGAAATCTACGATCTCTTCGGTAAGTTTATTTCCTGTTGTCAGCAAAAAAAAACAACGTGTAGCTTCTTTTGTAGCTAGTGCTTGTAATCAATGAAGCGCTACTCCAAAGATACTGAAGCTAGACCTGGACCTTCTAAGCAAAGGTGTGTTTCTCACTCAACGTTTAAAAAGTGGTAAAATGAGCTGGACAAAGAGTTTCAGGCTATGTCTTGGCTTGATTGTGAGGTGTCTGGGGCAAAAATAACAACAAAGCTTGCTTGCAAGGCTTGTAAAAAGTTTGAAAGTAAAAGTCCAGGAAAACTTTGATTTGTTCAGACAAATTGTCCAGACAATTTTTGAGTGTTATTTTTAGGTCTGCTATAACAACAATGAAGCTAGAGGTGCAAATTGGCACCATGTGAAGGTTATAGCTACACTATCCATTCACAAAGGATTGCACGATTTAAAACCCCAACAGTCACTGGCAACAATTTGTAGCAATTTGTTACAATATCATCTTGTAATAAGCTTTAGTTCCACAGTAACCAACTCATTGTAACATTTCCTGCATGAAAAATCCAGTAATTATAAGAAATATTTTAGCAAAAGTAGGTCAATAGTGATGTAGCACCAGAGCTAACTCAAAGTAGTTCCAAAAACTGTGTGTTCATTAATAGTACTCACCAGCACTGCTATGCATACATAACATTACTAGTGATGTGCTCAGCACAAATGGCGAGCGAGCAATTCAAACAACACAATAAAACACTTTTCAAACATGGTAAAGCACTTTAAAATTTAAATTTAAATCCGATAAAAGTTGATTTTTGCCATTACAAAATCTGTATCCAAACAAAACCTATGTATATTTTAGCTTGTTGAATCTCCTGCTTAGAAAGGCATCATAATTTGTTCTTAAAGGTACGAGTAGGTAGCAATTAAATTTTAAAAAATCCACGGGAGCCTCATCGTACCAATTATACTCATTCCCTTCATTCGCCATGTCTTCTCACAGTATCCAATGGACAGCGTACCTGTCAACAAAATTTGTTGTAAACTTCAAGGGTCCGTCTTTGTTTTTCGTTACAGCACGACAAAGAGCCTCCAGTCACCCTCGTTACAGTCAGTTCACGCCGAAGTGATGCTGAACTTTTACAAACAGAGAGGGATAGGCAATGGATGATCTTATGAACTTATAAACCCGGCAATTTATTATTCTTGTCGCCAGTCCGGAAATTATTGTGCAATAATAAGTTTATAGCGGAAACGGAATATTATTCATTCTGCAAGGAGTCCAGTGATCACACAAATTAGTCAGTCAAAGCCGGTTGTGTTACTAACTTTAATTGTACAAATCTAAATTTGATAATTAAAACTTAACCACGGAGAGTTCGACCTCAGTTGACCCCTGAAGAGGACTTCGGCAAGAATTTGAAACGTCGGGTTGACGTTTAATTAAAATAAGGTGGTCGAGTGAGAAAATTTGTTATTGTTATAACTGTTTCAGCCGAGAATGACTGAATCACTAAATGTTTGCTGTAATATTTTTCTGTGCTATTCTTTAGCTTCACACACATGCTCTGTTCTTTAGATATACCAACACAAAACTCAAATTGTATTCTCTTCGTGACTTACTCATTGGACAATGAAAGAGCTATGCATAGGGTGTATATATTTAGCTATGATAAGAACCTCATTAATCAAGATAACTTACCATCGCCACTAATTCAAAATAAAAAATGAACTCCCGTAAGAGTTAAAGACCTAATGCATCCAGCCACATTTAGATCAGACACAACCCAATTGGTAATTCAAAGAAGTAAACAATTAAATTTCCTTGGATGAAACGGGTAAATATTGCTAGCACCAAAGATCATGTTTAGTGGAGTATGGGGATGGGGTCGACCACCAAGTACAAATGACGTACGTACGTCCACATACATCAAACAAATTATAGATATCCCTGATTTTCAATAGTGTTACCCCAGATAGTGTCTCATTCGTTTTGCTCACTCGCCAATTACCCAATATCACTTTCCATTCACTTCATAGGATGACTACAGTAACTTTTGACTGCACATGCATGCATGGTGTGGGTTAACTAGAAACTCTCAATCAAATGGATGGACAATAGCTGCCCTTTACTCTAACCCTACTGCGGGGAGACAAGGAATGCTTTCTAGGGCCATGTATTGGCTACATAGATCTCTTCCCCTGATATGCTGCCACCTCAGATATAACACACACATTTGATACACCACCAGCCCAATCTCTTCAGGTATGGAAACTTAGAATTTTGAACTGTATGTGATTAGAATATAAAAAAAATGTGATTAGAATTATATAAAAAATAAAAATAAAATAAAATATGGATACTTAGAATTTTGAACTGTATGTGATTAGAAAAAAGTGATTAGAATTAAAAAATTAATAAATAAAACAAATAAATAAATAAAAAATGAAAGGATGAAAGGGAAGATATATAAAATCCAGCCCAAGCTATCGAAATATGCTCTACGTGACAATGACAGCAAAAAGTGACAACCCATTACAACATAATTCAGTTACACATACAACATCAACTGTGGAACTGGGCCCATACCTACCACTAACATGATGGCAAGCCTTAATCTACATGTAACAACCATGTCAAATGACTTCTCAGCATGTTCTGATAATATTCACACCTTTCACGCCTCCAACGGAATTATGTGAGGCATTGAATGGGGAGAAATACATACCTCAATTGCTAAAATCTGACTATAGCAAAAAATTCTCATGAGCATTCATTCCACAATTGGATGACTTCATTTCAGTCATCCACTGAGAGGATCCACAGTATGTATATGCTACACAGTGAGTTAACACACGAGTCTTAGTGAAAATATTTTACAAGAACTCTACAATGTTTCATTAGATCGAATCAACATATGGTTAGGAATTGATTTAAAACATAAGTTTCAAATAGTTAAAAAAAAAAAAAAGCCTTATAGCCAATTCCGATCATTCATTGTTAATTCTACTCCAGCAGAAAGCTCTTGAATAGAAGTTTGAATAGTGGCCTCAAACCACAGCCAACTGAATAGAATTCATGGAAGTTTGTCCCTGACAGCTTGATTTATCTTATACCACAAAGTGGAACCATCCCAAGTGAGGTCACAGGGGGCATTTATGGGTTGTGATGTGTCCAAGATAGAGTATTTGTTTACATTCCAGCAGTTGTGGGGACTATGCAGCTGATTCATTACTAATAGCTAGAATACAGTGTATATATACATGCATTATGTAAGGATGGGGTCTGAAAAAGCTCCTCATGATGCTGTATACTGTGCATGTATTTCAAGGGCAAGTAGGTGAGAGGTGGTGCAGTGGGTGGAATTGTTTATTCACTATTGCCACACACACAAAAATGCAGCTGACCAAAATAACTACATTCTACATTTATAGTGGTTGTACATGCATGTAAAACTAACTGCACTAACAAAAAAAAGGGGGGGGGGGGGGGGGGGGGGAATGGAAAATTTGAGTATGAAATCACTAAAACACACATACACCTCAAAAAGTCAGATAGGTCAATGGCCTCCTAATGCCTCCATTCTGCCTATCACAATAGTCTTATTATTTGCACACACCAACTCCCATGTCAGTCTACTCAGATATGGCACACTACTCCTTAAGTGGGACAGAATGAACGCTTGTATCAACAAATACAAGTACAACAAATACTATACTCACACAACACATAAAATAATAATCCCAGTCAACTCAGAGCATTAGGAGCATTGAACCAACAAAACTTGCTCACAGGAACAATGGCCTGATAGCAGTGTCCTTGGTTCAAACCCCAGGTTGGATTGAACACATTGAGTCCACACACAAGTATGTCAACACAATAAGTAACAATAAGTAAATATTGCACACAACAATACTCATTAGTCCAACCCTTCCCCTCTACTGCCATTGTGCTCGGTATAGTAAGGAGGGGGTTTGGAGTGGGGTGGGGTGGGGGGGGGGGGGGGGGGGGGGAGGGAATTTTATATAACCACAAATCCCACATACACTTAACAATCATGGGAACTCACTTTGTATGCGATCTTGGCTTCAGGCTGCATGTTGATGGCTTGAGTAGCAGTCTGGCTGCCAAACACATACCAAGCTTTCTCTCGAAAAAATACCGTCAAGTGTTCATCGTGAATCAGATCAAGCCGCCCTGCGTCACCAAGCTTGAGGCAGCAGGCGGACACGTTGCACAACACCACGGGCATTCTCACTCTCAGAGTCGGGTAGAAACTGAGCAAAGTCAAAGAGTGCTCATACTTCCACAGGGCATCGTAGTAATTCTCTTTCTTGAAGCTCACATTGCCTTCCTGCTTGATCTTCTCCGCCAAGCAATTTGCTTCCTATGTAGACATTTAACAAATCATTATTTCGCACAAATATTATTACCCTCAGTTACCAAAAGCCTGGACAATTATACGTACTTTAATAATTAATTATCACTACTCCTAACAAGATTTTGTTTCTTGTTTGGTTACTTTCATATTTCCATTCCAATGATTACTTTCATATTTCCATTCCAATGAAAGAAGGATAGAAAGACGACAAGTGATGTTATGGGATATATTAAATATCTGATATACTATTCCCCTCCCCCACACCAATAAACACCCGGCACCTCAACACTCAAAGTTTAACATTAGTGTCAAAATTTCGGGATATTGAAATTATTTATATTTTTGTATACAACAAATAGCAAGGGCCATACACCAGGAAAACAGTGATTTTCGGCTGAATATATGACAGTATTTCCCTACTAATGATAAGACTTCAGTATGGAGTAAAAATAAAACAAAAAGCATACAATTTGGCCTCCAATAACAAACCAAACTCTGGTGTCATCAAATGAAGCCATTCAATACACTCATGACACATCTCATAGACAAAGCTGTCAGGAATGGATGGTCACTATTTAGAGGGTAACCTCTGACCCGGCAAGCAAACCAACAGTTCATGTGAATAAGTTCATCAAAAATAAAGGCTGTTCCCTTCATTTCTTAATTAATAAGTACTAATTGCTTTTTTCTTAAGACAGTATATGTACATAGTTTTCATGGGTTCAAGATTACTATTGATGAAAAAGATATCATTTGACCTGTTGAACAAACACCAAGAATCAAGAGGAAAGCCTTTGATTAGACTTGAAAAAAAAACTAACTAATGTAAGCAACAGAAACCATTACATATGCACCGAACTAATGCTATACATTGTGAAAATAAATTCCTTGTAGAACATAATAATAATAATAATAAAAACCACAACAATAATATTATAATAGCAAATTTTCTTGTTCTAATAGCCAATATTGTTAATTAAAACCTAACCTGACGTTTCGAAGTCCTCTTCGGGGGAGGGGGAGATTGTTAATTAAAACCTAACCTGACGTTTCGAAGTCCTCTTCGGGGGAGGGGGAGGTGAGAGTCAAGAAGTCGAAACGTCAGGTAAGTTTTATTGGCTGTTGAGAACGAGAAAATTGCTATTATTATTATAATTATTTCAGCTGAGAATGACTGAATAATATTATAGATAATGATTGAATAACAATCATAAATCATAATAGTTCACTAATTTGAGTGGTTAGGTTGGTACTGTGACCTAACAAGATTGAGATTTTGTAACTGAACCTTAACCTCCACATGGCAACAACAAACATATTCAACCATTTCTATGGCTTTAATATTTTTCTTCGATTGACTTACAAATGGGGATGACGTCCAGGGTATGTTCAAACCTTTCCATGGGTATCTAAAATCCACGGGAGCTTCGTCGTACCAATTGTACTCATTCCCTTCATTCGCCATGTCTTCTCACGGTATCCAATGGACAGCGTAGCTGTCAACAAAATTCGCCGTAAACTTCAAGGGTCCGTCTTTGTTTTTCGTTACAGCACGACAAAGAGCCTCCAGTCACCCTCGTTACGGTCAGTTCGCGCCGAATTGATGCTGAACTTGTTCAACAGAGAAGAAGAGGGATGGGCAGGCTGTGGGTGATTTTCTTAAGAACTTATAAACCCGTAATTTACTGTTCGCATTGCCAGTCCGGAAATTATTGCGCAATAACAAATTTATAGCGGAAACGTAAACGTATCATATTTAATTTGTGCGAGGCACCATTTCAAGCATTGCATGCATGCAGTGGTCAGTCAAAGCCGGATGTGTACTAACTTTAATTGCACAAATCCAAATTTTCATCTGAATATAATATTCATTAACAAGTAACTTAAAATTATGAGTATGATTATAAATATGTTTAATCTATATTAGGACATTGGTCCCAGCAAAGGCATATTCACTAGATTTTCCACTGACTGCCAGAAAAACAAAATGGCTAGGAGCTGGAAAGACTCTCCTCCATTGAACTGGCTCTATCCCTGGTTAGAGCTGGAAAACCTCTCACCAATGGTAAGTTAGAACACATTACAGTATAGCTATTACACATTTTACATAAATAATTGATGTTAGGTAAGTGCTCAAAAATGCTTCAAAGAAGGTGAAGACAATTTTGAAGCTGACAGATTCTACAAAGCTTTATGGTGCTATGAGCATTGGCTATTGTCTGAAGGGCAATCAGAGTGTGGATATGTGTTCTATAGAATGGCAGCCTGCTGCCATAAACTAGGCCAAGAAGATTACCCCTGCACTAAAAGTGAAACTTCCTGTGAGCTGTCTTGGTATCGTTTTGCCATCGAATATGCCAACAAAGCTCTTCACCACCTCCAGGACGATGAAAAAATCAAGTATAAAGTAAGGAATTAGTTAACTGAAGTTACAATCTAGAGCCATAAATAATAAATAAAACTCAATTTGATTTTGTTTATCTGTTGCTTGTTGCTGGTATATACTTTAGGCTTTTATGAAGCGTGCAAAATGTATGGAAAAAATTCTTGATGCCTCTCGCATTAAAGATCCCCAAACAGTTGGGAATGTTGTGGAAGATTATCTCAATGGTTATCAACTACTATCTAGCAAGATCAAACCATTGGCTGCTGCAATGTCTATAGCCAGCAGATTTGGTAAGAAAGCACATAGAGAAACGTGCAAGTATTTTTAGATTTAAAGTTAAAAAAAGCACATTATTTCTATATTTATTGACAAGTAAGTAAAATTGTCAAGACAATATCAGGAATTTTAAACTAATGGTATATATGTTTATAAATATTGGCACTATGAGCAAATGTACTATAAAGCTAGCTAGCCTCAGGTTGTAATGACCTTAGAATCTTACTAGCCGTCTTGTACCAGGATGCAATGAATCTTTCATGCATCAAGCAGTGTATGACTATCTTATAGTACCTCTGAAACGATGAATGTATTACTACTCCAGAGCATGTTAAAAGGAGAATACATAATCATTCTGAAAAAAAATCTTAAGTTGAGAAAGAGCGGAATGATTGCAATGGTGAGACCAAAGCTTGGTGGATAGACTCCAGTCGTTAGGTTCAGTTACACACATTTGTAATATAATATAGGAGAGATTGCTGTTAGGTTGCTGCCACCAGAGTAAGTCCATTACTGGTTTTCAAGCAAGGCTTGTTCCGTTAATTACCTCTTAGAATGGATTTATGATGTCAGGTAGGAAAGGAATATATGCATGAATGAAAATTTATGTCATATTACTGGTAATTAATGTAGGTTCATTTATTGAATAGAGTTCAATGCAGCTCTTTCTAGTTGATAGTGTAGGCATCATTGGCTCTCTACTTCAAAGTCATAACTGCACTGAAAAATGAGACCCTTCTAGCTTTGAATTTGAACTTACCCTTAGCATAGCCTGGTTCCACTGTACACAGCAGTAGTAATACACCTTTATGTGGGTATAAGAGTGAATGATATATAATATTCACTGTTTGGATTGCACTACACAAGTTGATAAACTTAAAAATTATGGATTAATTTTTAGAATATGAATCTATATGATGTTGGTATTGAATTAATCTTCTTGATGCTGTTTCTTATTCTACAAATTGGTAACTTTCACAATGCTCTCTCTCTACCTCAGTTCCTTATGCACTAAAGATATTATACTAGTGGTGTCCTTGAGCATAAATGGCGAGCGAGCCTAAAACTACACTATTGTTAATGTTGTAGATTTTCATTGCTACTCTATATCTAGTAATTCAATATTTTTAGCTTAGCTAGTAGCATTAAAATTTTTGATATAATATTCACAATATGTTTCGGCTCGTAAGCCTTCTTCAGTTATGAGGTGAGGGGTATGACTGTTTAAAAAACAACAACAAAAAACAAAATTGTCAACGATAATAATGCATGTAGCCCTGGATCAATTGATGCTAAAGTTCTTGTAGGAACGGAGTCCATGTAGAGTTGAGCTCGAGGCCTTTGTCTAAATTTGAGGTGGTGTTGGTGCTCTAGCTAAGCTAAAAATATTGAATTACTACACTATTGTTGAATGATTGATCTTAACTTCTAACACTCAAGCTACTAAAATGTAGTCTAGTTTTTAAATTACGTATATATGGTAAATGGGATTCAATGACATAGTAACCGCTCCCAGCAACAGTTTGAATTTGAAAAAGAAGCAACAAAATCAAGTCACGTTATTTAAACTTTTTCTTTGTGATATTCTTAGTAGTAGTTGTAATGCACAATACTTTCACACTGAACATACCTATGCAAGACTTACCTTCGTGGTTAGTCTAGTGGACAATGAATTTTCAAGTAAATACTGTTGAGTAGGGCTTATAACTGTGACAAATAGCGTATTAACTTACCGCTGCCACTAACTCCAATAGAAATGGAGCTCCCATAAGTTTTTGAGTTTTAACTGCACCCACAAAATAATTCAAAGCGGTAAACAATTCAATTTCTAAGGTGATAAGTGTAATGATCGCTAAACTGTAGGATTTTGTTTAGTAAAGTTTGGGATGGGATTGAACACAGAGCGAACGCAAAAATACACAAGGGTCAAAGTACAAAATGACATACGTACGTCCACAAATATATAAACAAATAAATATCCCCGATCCACTAAACGGAATCTTTCGGTTTAGCGATTCCGTATCATTCAAGGAAATTTAATTGTTTACCTCATTGTATTAGGTTGTTTTAAATGCCACAAGATGCACTTTTTTACTGTTAGACTCAACAATATGCAGTAATTCTTTAGAACTTCTTGTTGTTTTTTCAAGTTCGTTTGTGCACAAGCTCACTCTCCATTTGTGCTCAAGCACATCACTATTATGTATTCCCTCTCTTTTACAAAATGCTGAGAAAGAGAGAGGATTGATCTAATTAAAAAAAAAGGAGGCTGAGGAAAAAAAACATGCTAAATGATGTGATAATTAGCTAAATATATACATTTGCTATAATGGTCAGGTCACACTACCACATAAAGCAGACCTTCTAAACAATGCATGATATTGCTTGCTAAATATTGTTGTCTGCACAATTTGAGACCTGCAATTCTTCATGCAGTAACATCACTAATCCGATATTTTGCTATTCTACTGTTAGGTTAAACAATTTTTTATTTTTTTGTAAGTGTAGGCTAAGCAATTATATTGTTTTTCATCAAATGAAAGTTTTAGCCCATACTTAATTCAATATTCTATTTTTAGGCCTATTAGACATGATATATCATGAATGTTCTACACTATCCGATAAAACCAGAGTTGACCTGTTCAAATATTTGGAGAATGACAAGAAGTTTGTGAAATTGCTGTTTACAAAGCCCTGGGATAGTCCGACGTTTAAGGGCTCAGATTGTGGTATCTCATTGAGACAAGTACTACCAGATTATTTCAACAAAGCTGACGAGGACTGCATGGACCAGCTTTTAACATTGTTTAATCCCACTACCACAGAGGATGTTATGTTTATCATTAAAAATTATCCAGTGGATGCCTTTAGCTATTATCAAGATGTTTTCAAACACTCCAAAGATTTGGATTTTCAATTATTGTGCAATGAAGCATGTAAAGCCAAAAAGTATGAGTTTTCAATGCATATTATTGAACAACAAGATATTCTGCCAAGTGATTGTCATAATATATTGCAGTGGCTTGCAGACAGCAAGGATTGTGAAAGGATCAAGGACATTGTGGATAAACGTTTTAAAAAGCATCATTTTGAGAGTGTGAACTTTGCCATGTTACAAATAATGGAAGATGTTCTGGATGATGATATGATGTTAAAGTTAAAAGAAGAGGGTATGAACATCGAAGAAGCAATGAAAGCTGTCATTAAAGCAGATGATTGGAAATCCAAATTTAATGTAAAAGTTTTTTGCTTACTAGTTGCTGTAGGGGCTGACTGCACTCTGCTAGCTACTTTAAGTAAAAGCGGTACTACCGTCCTGCATGTGGCAACACAAATATCTCTTTCTATTGGTGAGTGCTATTGAGATATTGAGAGCTCAATTCCTACAAGGAAGCATGATTTGGATCAAATATTGGATGCAAACACCCACTGATCATAAACTAAATTTAGCATTTCCTACAGCTATGTTAAAAGAGAGTGAATACATCTAATGTTGAAGACAAATATGTTTATATTTTTTGCCTGTAAATGAAATCAGTAAAAAAAAATGCATTAGAATTTATGTACTTATAAGGGTAATAATTGTTGTTAGTTCTTTGTAAGTAATGTTTATAACGCCAATAAGTCTATGGGAGGCTAATAGAAAATAGCATTACATACACTGTAAAAAACGAGGTGTTACATTACACCTCTTTTGGTGTTCCAACTACACTGTCTGTACTACACCCCATGGGGTGTATTGATACACCCCCAAATTAGTGTCCCGTTACACCCTTCAAACACCCTCCTAGTATACCAAATAGGGTGTACCATTACACCCCTATCACACTCATAGGAGTGTTACACTACACTCCTACAGTGTATATGAACACCAAAACACACCCTATCGGGTGTAATTCTTCACCAATATAAAGTGTACTGCAACGCCATGTGATTATATTCAGGTATAATACAGTAAATATTATTTCACATACAATACGAGTATGAGATGACACAAAAATTGTATGTTTGTATGTTCAGGTCCAATGATGACAGTTCACTCCCTCAGTGATGTAGAGTTCTTCAATCATCCATCACAGACACACCTTAGACAATCTCTATTCACTCAGCTTCATCTAAACACAAAGAACATTGAACACATTAACTTCCATATTTGATAAATTATTACAAAATATTACTACAGGCAACATGTCTACGTCAACTAACTGTGCAGCCCACAAAAAAATAAAAAAATAAAGCCCCTGATATAATATTGTATTATATTAACTTCTATTTTCACTATCACTCTATATGGCAGTACCTAAATGGGAATATAACGTCCACTACCACCTCAGTTTCAAATGCCACATGGCGCCGTGGTTCGCTTGACAATTACGATTATTCACTAGAAAGGCGACACAGTTGTTGTTGTTGTTTTTAATACAGTTTCTCTGACATGAAGTAGTACTTCATAAAATAAAAAAAAGGCGTAAGTACCAAATATTTTCCTAACATTTTTTTCAAACAGCAGTCTGGAGCTATTGCAGGCATTTTCTAAATAGCTCAGTTTGCTTCGGAATTGTTTGTATTGGTAGTTTTTAAAAATATGTGTCCATTCTTTACCGAATTGGTGGTCAGTCACCTGCCAGTAAAAGGGTTGAAGAACACACGATTTTGCCTCAGAAACTTAAAACATAAGCCCCACTTGGTAAACTTAAGGATTGGACGTGGTAAACCAATCCTACAGTGTGAAGCAAGGGAACCCTTTACCTCAATACAGATAGTACTTTTTGATATTGCAAATTTAATTCACTCCCATCTATCCCACCTATAGATACATGTCTGTCCCACTGTCTTTCCCATCCCAGACACACATGTATGTATAGGTGGAATAGATGGACATCCCATGGAACCCCAAGGTCCCGGGGACAATGGGATGGGTCGGACAATTTCTGGCATTTCCAGACATTTATGGAGTGAATTTACATTCCCTATTACACTTATATAAAACTTACTTAGCAAGTCCTTTGAAGCTTGTGTATAGATTACGCCTTGATACAAAACCGTTTACCTGCATACACACATGAAAATGGTTACTAAATTAATATTAACTATTATCATTGTCCAACAAAAATGAAAGGTTATGTATACTATGGGAACAGAAACCCTTTGACATCAAATTTCGGTCTAATTCTTAAGTACCTGATCAAATTCAAATTGGAAGATCATGTCAGATAAATTTTGGCACTAGCTATTGTGGTATGTACTTTCATAAGTACATGTCAGGCCAAAATTATAAATGTCCTTTCAAATTCATGGTGAAAGGGTATAACATCAGATAGACTCTGGTCCATTATTTGCAGCATTAAAGGAACCCCTAGATTATGCATGTACAGCGAGGACATTAATGGCATTAGGATAAATAGGTAAAGGGTTCATTCTAGAAAATGATTAGCAGTATACTCGAGCCTCTCTGTGTTCTGAGTAATGGACACCATCAACCAGACACAAGCTTGTGTGATTTGTGGTAAGGGGACATCAATATAGTGAGTCTATTAAAATGACTTGTAGTTTGTTGACCCCCCGTTCCAGACTGACATGCACAAGTTACACATGACTTTAAAAAGGTTCATGATAATAAAATAACAGTTAAAATAGTACTACAGACTCAGTGGATTTGTAACTTAAAGCACTCAAAACTCTCTCTCTTAAAGTAAACACCAATAAGTTCAGCAAGAAAATAACTCAGAATCTCATCTCTGCCAACCCATTTCATTAACCCTTTACCAAATTACCAACATGAAATCCATTAAACACCCTTTACCCTAAGCACAATAAACCTTTTACTGTTTCCATGGTAGGCCCCAAAAAAGCTCAATTAAAGTTGCTTAAATCCTATATCAAATTTTATAGGACTCATTATTATTCCTGTTGTAAGTATGAAACCCCTTACCTAATCTTCATCACAAATAAGAATTTTCAATACTTCACTTCTTTAACATCACCCTACATACAAATTGTTATACATATGCTTAACCCTCTACTAAAAGAGGTATTTCTAGCTCAGCACAACAGGTGGAGAAATATTCCTCTAACGGAAACAAAACTAAATAATACTATTTATTCAGTACAATAAAATTATTGGGGAGAAAGAGGGAGGGGCTAAAAAATAAGGGATGCCACATCACTTCTTGCAGGGAAATACCAATTTCAGCAAAGTCACATTACCTCCACTGCTCATATAAATACCCTACAAATTTTAAAACACACAACAACTCCCAATGGTATACCAATACTTCTTAATCAATATTATTTCATTAGAGAAAAAAGTACTGAATAATCTCACAAACTGCAAATAAAAAAAGAATAACTTGCAAATCTTTTACAATTACTGGTCAAAATTGCTGCTACTTACAACTGCTTCATAGAATATAGAATTTTACAATTCCAAATTGAGTTAGTCTAATATCGAGACCATTCACCTTTTTTGTGAGACCGGCACAGTGCTGCAAATGATATTATTTTAGTTTCTAATTTGTGCTATGTAGTGCAGATTGCTTGGAACTCTGATACTGTGTTAGTTCACCTAGTCTGGTGTTGCCGACACTTTACCTACTTTTAATATGGTGCGGGGGAGGAGGAAAGGGTCTGGGGACTCTAGTACCAAACCAGTTTGAAATAATTTTTTGCGCATGCGCTAATTAAGCCCAACTGTGGACACTCTGGTAGTCTTGCGGTCTATTATTCAAGAAAGGTCCCTAACGCTTGCAACATGTACTTGATATAAGAAGGCGCTTGTATTGCATGGTAAGAATTTATCCTTGTACACAGGGTCTAGTTGAATTAGCCTAGTCTCTATGAAACAAAAAAAAAGATACACTGTTTATCAATGAATCTGTCAAGGGACCCGTTCTGGGGGTGAGTTCAGTTTGGCATACAGCAAAATACTAACACATACATATAATGTATAGCCAATTGGATTATCAGGGTCTGTGGACAACTTCATACGTACCAGCTCTAGAAATGGCTATACCCCAAACCTTTAGCAATTGACTGTCACTACCGTTGTACAGCTTCAGGTTACTTTTATCAAACTATCTGGCTGGTAAGTTATGGTGAAATCTCTTCAACCGTTATTGAGACGAAGTATACAACCACTGTGGTGAATGTTTTAAATTGGTGGTTAGCACCAGAATCTGATCATTGGTACTTGAGCCCCCAGACCCTTTCCTCCACCCAGGCACAATATTTAAAAAGGTAAGGGTCGGCAACACCAGACTATAGTTCACCTTGGGTCTCAAAAAGTTAGGTAAAGGGTCTATACATAACTCCTACACAATGGGTTTCATAATATCAACATTAAAATTCTTGTCTGCTATATCAATTAAACACAGCTGCTAGCTGCTGGCAGAAATACTGTATTTCTTATACCTAGCCCTACCCCCACCCCTTCCCTATAAATTAATATTTATGCCTTCCAATGCCTGCCACTAGTTTAGCTACACCTATAAAACAATGACTTCTCCTTTCCCCACCTCACTTACTTGCAGCATTTCGTGGTTACGGTACCAATTGGCACATTTTGAATGTGAATGTAGTAGACCTTTTAGATCAAATGAACCGCCAAATTCCTTACGTACACAGTATTAGCAAGTGCGCTTTCTCACGTGATAACGTCAGAAACCTTTTACCCTATTAAGAAATATGTAATTCAATCTACCCTTTACCGATTTTATGAAGATCAGTCTTGAAAATGTAGACGTGTATAGTAGTGCTCAAATAAACTTGTGGGGATAGACCTCGGGATAGACGAATGTGTGAATCACTTTTCTGCCTACTGTTGTACAAACATTATTGTAAGTTACAACCTTAATAAGCTAGCGCCCGCGGGCGGGGTTCATTATCCATTATTCCAATTTTGGAACAGACACTATGAATCTGCCATGGTAGGAGAGTTTTCTTGGAGGATTTGCAGTACACTGCAGGGTTTCATCCAGAAATTTTTTGTCTTGGGGGGGGGGGTCGAAATTAAAGTGGAGTAAGTAATAATTTTAAGTACTGGTAATACTTTTTGCTATCCAAATCATAGCGACAGTAGAAATCAGAATTGTTTTCAAAATAGGCTTCAATTTTCTTCACTATCAAAACTAATGGCTATAGCTATAGAAGGGCCAGCACTTGACCAAGGTAATTTTGATGCTGTGCTGTAAACAATTTAATTCTGAGTAGGTAGGTAAAATAAGTGGGGGGGATACCCCCCTTTTCTCCCCCCCTCCTGGATGAAACCCTGCACTATGTGTGGTTCAGCACATTCATGTCGCTCCCTCCAAACAAGTGCTACAAGCTAGCAAAAAATGAGCTAGCAAAGTGCTAAAAACTAGCAAGAGGCAGCAAAACCACGCCCATGCCATTTTGGATTAGGTTATGTCGCATAAATAATGGAAATAATCACAGTTTTCATGTGGTGACTTTCATACGAGTATGGTGCGTTGTTAAAAGGAGCACAGTCAGTAACTGTAAGGCCAGTGCATGTTTCAGATCAGGGTTTCCCCCTATATTTAGACCAGAAAGATTAACACTGGCGTAATTAAATGAAATATAATTTTACCTTTGTAACAACCACACTTGGGGGTTGGTTATGGTAACATGATTATTATGATTACAGTATGATTGTGAAACGTTGATTATGATTATATATAATTATGATTATTTGTCAGAAAAATAGGGATTGTTACAACAAAAAAAAAGTTTTTTCAAACAGTTCTTTTGATAGGCGTCATCTTTCTGGTCTAAATATTTTCCCAGTGTAGATACTGGAGAATGGAGGTAGTTGCAGGCTACATATATTAGTGGTCTTAAGTTCAGCTGCTATAACTCTGTTTATTCTAATTACAGCTAACACTTGCTGTGTTTTACTTTACTGCTAATATTCCAGTAATGGGTTTGATTGCGATGATTACACCCACAATTTGCCACATGATTATGATTACGATTATGCAATAACTTATCGATTACGATTGTAATCATAATCAACCCCAACTCTGAAGCAACCATAAATTACAAATGTTATTCACCAATAGTTCTCTCCTCACCAATAGTTCTCTCCTCACCAATAGTTCTCTCCTCACCAATAGTTCTCTCCTCACCAATAGTTCTCTCCACCAATAGTTCTCTCCTCACCAATAGTTCTCTCCTCACCAATAGTTCTCTCCAATAGTTCTCTCCTCACCAATAGTTCTCTCCTCACCAATAGTTCTCTCCTCACCAATAGTTCTCTCCTCACCAATAGTTCTCTCCTCACCAATAGTTCTCTCCTCACCAATAGTTCTCTCCTCACCAATAGTTCTCTCCCAGGCAATGGATATATTTCTCTGCTGTTCTTATTGTTTGGTTATAGTGCTATGAGGGAATATATTATATATTAATGCAGCGTGGCACTTCTAGAGTGGTAATAGCTTCATTGCAGAGGCCAATGCCAATGATGAAGTAGATGGTGCTGATTCACAGTTGAAAAGGAGGAATGACTGCTGAAGACAGTGAACTAATTCTTCCAAGGTACTACTGCTGGGCTATAACTAGAGTACAATAATCTATTACCATTAGCTAGTTCAATATAATCATTGGGTAACTGCAGAATATCACAAATTATTTGGACCATATATTAGCACGAGTGCCAGTATGATTATAACATACGCAATAGAAAAGTGTGGGCTTATGCGCTGTGTTTTTTTTGTTATAACCGGAAACGAGTGAGTTACCTGACAGGCTTTTCTATTCCGTATCTATCTTATACCCACGTGCGTCGTCCTTAGAAACAATGTTTTTGCCACGCAGTTTAAAAAGTGTGTTATGCTGCTACTTAACCAACACTTTTTGACCATTACAAGTGACGTGACATGTGAGTGCTAATGTGCCAAACAACAAGTGATATTCTATGGTGTCCGATATTAAACTTTTTGTTGTGTGCCTTACGGAGACGCAATAACCGTAAAAATTTTGCTCAAGGGGGTGCAATAACCCACCACAAACTTGATCCCTGTGTACTGCAGAATATTACCACATGTTTTATCATTTCAAGAATTCAAACAGTTCCTATTGAACTACACGTATTTGTGTTACTTAGAAAGGGATTCATACAGGATTCGTTCAAAAAGATTTTTAGGGAGGGGAGATCTTGGGCTTTGGAGGAGGACACTTTTACTAATTCTATTAGAGAGCACTTCAGTTTGGGGGGAGGGGGTAACGTTGGCTTGGGTGGGATCCCACCCACCCCCCCTCATAGTACATGAAATTGTTTAACCATTGCAACTTCCGGGCGTATTGTCTGATGACTGCCCCGTATTCCTCAAGTTTCGGTCCTCAACAATAATTATTTTATGTCATGGTTTGACTAATTCACATCATATTGATTGTCCGTATCTACCTGAAAATATTGGCTACCAGTATATCGGCTAAATTGCCTAACATGACTACACTATCCCTCTGTATGAATAACTTGGTTGTAAAGCATTAAAGATGCATTCTCCCTCAGTCTAATTTTTTCCATGAGGCCTAATATGCAGTATACATACATATGTAGTATAGTTTTTTTTTAATGTAAATTTTGTCCATTCTTGAATTTTGTACATAAATTATTCAGGTAATGCCATGATCACTAACTTTTTTCATTGGTACTTTATTTTATTTGTGTACTAGGATTGCTGTGGTCCATCTGGCAGATGAGCAAGAACAGCACATTGAAGTAAGTTTATGGGCAACCATATTGGTCTCCTCATGTTGATCTTGCTCATTTATAAATTGGCATGAGGTGTACATCAAGAACCAGTAGTTGCACTATATAATTGCTGTCTATCCAGCAGTATTGCCAATAGTACATACATATGTTTAGTTGTGTCAGGATATATTGCTAAATACCTTGCAACCCTTTCGTTCCGAACTTAATTTTTACCGTGAGGTCGTTGATTTCAGGTAACTCGAAAAGCACTTTAAAAAAATTTTTTTTGGTGAAAACTATTTTCGAAGCTTCTGTAATGCCTTGGGCACCTATAATCTGAATTTTGAGGTTCTAGCTCACTGTAACAATTTTTTTTTTAATCGTCAATGCTAATCCCGGAATGAAAGGGTTGAATAGTTTTGATCATGTCTTGCTATGTATGTTCTCCACATTTGTCACAAAAAATCCTCACTACATGTGTACGTTCTTGAAGTTTATCTTGATTGAGCTCTACTTGCCACTTGCTAACATACTGCCACACATTTGCACGTAGTGTGTAGGTGTGGTTCAGTGGTGTGCTTCATTTTGAGTGTGTAGATATTTGTTTTCGAAAGTGTGATTATGGTTTGTTTGTTTAAGCCAGAAATAACACATAGAGATAAGATGGTACTTTTACGTGTTATTAAATTAATATAGGAGTGTAAAAGAATGAGCTGACAATTCTTTTGAATAGCACAGTATGCTTCAGCAAGGCTACTCGGATCCACATATGTACATATTTAGCTGATCTCAGCTATGCCTCCTAGCGTGTTTTTTTGTTGTTGTTGTTGTAGTTGTTTAGTGTTTTTTTTGTGTTTGTTTTTTTTAGAGTTCTTGTACTCAACGACAAAGTGTATATTTATTATCCTAATTAGCTTTGCACATATGGTATTCTAGTTCTACATAATTGGACTGTCAGTTGCACATGCTTTACATATCCACGTGCACCTTGGGGGCATTATTTAGAATTGGTTGGCACATCGTTACAAATATTTTTGCTAGTATGTTTGTTGTTGGTTTCTTTTTCCGTGATTCCTCAATCACATCATCCACCACTCTTGAGCATAGATCTCTCTGTCTTCAGTGATAGATGACAGAGCCCAGATAGGATTACTTTGATGCTGTGGCCTATACGTGCTGCTTATGGGTGCTGTCCGGAACAGTCTTAATTAGCTGTGTCAAGTTCTGTTCTATCAATCAACTTCCGCGTACAATGCAGCTGATTATCAAGTTGGAGCTTATTTTTCTGTGTTACATGAGTGTTGTCCAGTAATGTCGTCAATTGTCCCATGGCACCATGGTGGGACCATAGAAGGGTTCAATTGGATGTTCATGGCGAGCTTCAATTAGAAACTTACAGCTGGGAAACCCTATCTTGTGTTTGAATAGCTATGCTAGCCACCCTCGATATGCCCCTTTCCCGAACACCAAAATTATTCTATTACTAATTTATGCATCTCGCTTGTACAAGTCGAATAGACATAATGGAGTTTGAAACAAACACCATGAAAAAGTTTGTGCCTCCTTACATGCCCGTGGACATTATACAGCTTAGACATTTTGTACTGGATGGGAGAAGTTGTGTAGGTAGGAGAAATTTTTACTGTCGCTTTACTTAATTCTGCTGGTAAAAAAGAAATTCTGCTAGTAAGTGTATGTTATGTGTGATTTCGTTTCATACATGGGGGAGAGGGAGGTCCCCCCCACACACACACACAAAAACACATACACAAACACACACACAAACACGCACCAAATGATAAAAAAAAACTTGTATGAAATCCTGCTAAGTGACCGCAGCAGCTGAATGCGTGACAACTCATTAAATGTGACCGTCTACACGAAAATTGGGCACGACGCGGGCCCTATCAAAACAAATTTTGTGCACTTACACATTCGTCTTCATCAGTACAATGAGCTCTCTGAATTTTAAAGCTGTTGCTTCAGCCGTTGTCGATATATGCACCCTAATCATTACCTTCCATCCCCTTCCCTCCCTCCCTCCTCCAGCCACAAACAGCATTGGACATGATTTATGGTGAAACATCACATTACGGAATTGTATATATATATTGCAGCCTTATTTTTTTCTTAAATATTTCTACATCATGCGAGTTGTACGCTTGTTATTGAACTCTCGAAGTAGCATGCGCGTAGCGAGTAAATTCAAAGAAAATTGTATTGTAACCAGTTGAGAAAAATTATCAAAGCAGCAATAAATCACTTATCACACTCTCAGACTCGTGCTATAAGTATTATATATAATGTGTGTGTGTGTGTGTATGTATGTTAAATGCTTGATACGGATCATGATATTCTCCCATAGCTATTGTGTGTAGCTTTTCTGATATTTCAATATGGATATGTTTTATAAACTTGTCCGTAGGCTATTGCAATGTTTCAAGTGGGATGCGTGCTTGGAAAAGAAAGGCAGTATAAATGAAGTCAATGAATGGAAAAGAAGGCTAACCCTCAGGACTCATGGTTACCAACCAAGTGCTTTAACATGTACCACCCTTTCACCTGTCATAGTAACTATTTATTTTATTTTTGAATCATTACCACTGACGAAGGCTACAGTCCGTAGCTGAAACATTTGGTTTTTTAACTTTTTTGTGTTTTTTGGTCAGCGATTATCTCTAAATATAATAATTATGTCTACAATACCTGATCACATAGGATTTTACAGATTTATGCAGTATACTCTTGTTGTTACGTTCTTCAAACATTCTAATATACTTATTTCACTCTTTGGTCATGAAATACTGCCTGGCATTTCACTCGCTAGCTGTATTGCACTCACCATTGGCTCGTGAAAATATAGCATACAAGTAAATATTCCATTCATGCAACTAATAGTAATGTGTTTATTTATAACTGGTTATATTTAAAATTCATTGACTTCACACACTATGTACATATGTACAGTAATGTAGTAAAGCATTTAATGGCAATTGTTTAATATTGGGGTATTGCAGAAATATTCAAGCAAAAATGTTCTGGGTGCAATAAATATTATACATCTAACTGTTAGCTATGTATTAAATTTTACCGACGTTTTATGTTTTATGTTATGTAGTGCAGTCCACTCTGAAGTTGTCTTGCCTGAAGTCATCAGTGATTACAGAAATTCACAGATTCCACTATGTACTTTTCCATTCACTTCTGAACTGTCTATGCCGAGCTTTTTTTAAAGAATCATTCTAGTTTTTATGTAAAATAATTTATTATTTTCAAACGTTATCATTCATTTTTAATAGCCGATATATATGTACACAGTAAAGCTGTATGAATCATTGGGTACAAAATAAAAGAAAAAAAGAAAAACAACAACAACAATACAATGGTATTTATGATAATAAAATCAAATTGCTGCAGATATTAATTACAGTGTATGGAGTAATTCTAAGACTGAAGAATGCACAAAATGTACTTTTATTATAAATGCTCACATAATAGGCTGGGCTTACCTACTACAGCTAACTTTCTGTTCATCTATTTTGAATAAAGCTCCAATTACCAAGCTTTCTAAATTGAATATCATCCAAACTAAGCAAGTATATTATAACTTGCAATTTTGCCAACAAAAACATTCAATCAATGTTTACAGTACGTTCTGGTCAGTAGTTTACTTGTAATATAAATTTGTAAGTACAATCACAACTAATTACACATCGGATAAATGAAATTACATATCCTTTCGAATTCAGTGCTGCAAAGTACAAATCCTCATTACATCTGGCTTTATTATTGTTGTTGTGTTAGGTATATTGATGTTGCATATTGAAATGGCCCAAGTGGGATGAAAAAGAGGGAAAGGATAGTCTGGTTATAATACACAAGACTAATAATTGGGATAAAGAGTTTGATGATGATACAATTGAATGCAATGGTATTTATAACGATAATTAACTCTGTCAATGGCTTGGGCTCCCTATGCTTTATTGTAAAATAATAATCATTATGTAATAAGTAGTCAAAACAGTTTGCTACAAGCTTGACAGACTACAGTAGTTCACAGGAGAGAGTGTCACAAATTGTGCAGTGAGTGATTATGTCTATTGTTAGCAATTCATGGCATGTGAGGTCTTCTTATTCATGACAATGTACAACAATTTTATGTATGTACTAGGCTTAAAAGATCCATCATCGTAAGATTAGAAAAATGCTGTTTGGTGCTGTTAGCCACTTTATCACTGTAATGTATGTGAATGGGTCGGACAGTTTAATGCATTACTATAAAAACAAACAAACAAAACAAAATAAATACCAAACACCTTATTGTACAAATAAACCACTCTGTCCAAGATACTTCATAATCAATGAGCTGGTCTCTCAATGAAAGATTTACCATTCAGAAGGCCAGTGCATCAAAATAGGGATTCATTTTTATTCTGTTTATAATATGCCGCAGAATTTTATGTGTACCAATATTAAACCATTCGATCGCATATCTAAATTCGGAGTGTATTAAAAATAAATAAATAATATGCTGGGGCTTGGTTGCAGGCTCTCCCTATCTCCTCCGTTGGCCTCCGTTTAGACAACCCCTCACTTCGGATAGCTGTCGGCCTGAGACTCGGCACTGCCATCTGTGCCCCCCATCATTGCCAGTTCTGCGGTGCTGAGGTCTCCTCACTCGGCCTTCATGGACTGTGTTGCCGGAAAAGCGAGGGAAGGCATTCTCGACATGCATCCCTTAATGATATCATAAAGCGTTCGCTTTCCACAGCTGGGATCCCTTCGAGGCTCGAACCCCCTGGCCTTTCATGCTCAGATGGCCAAAGACCAGATGGCATGACCCTAGTACCTTGGAGTTCAGGTCATCCTCTGGTCTGGGATGCAACATGTCCTGATACTTTTGCTTCCTCATATGAAAGTCGGGCCACCTTGAAGGCTGGAGGTGTTGCATCCAGGAAGTCTGCCAAGTATGCACATCTGGCACCTCAGTTTATTATACAGCCTGTCGCCATAAGAGACCTCAGGCGCTATAGGGCCCTCTACCCTATCTTTTCTAGAGAAGTTAGGCAGGCGCATCCACCTGGCCACGGGAGACCCTCGCTCTACACAGTTCCTCCTTCAGCGGCTGTCAGTAGTGGTACAACAGGGAATTACGGCAGCAATTTTAGGCATACAGGCAACTAACTTATTCATCATATTCAATAAATAAATTTACCATTATCCTTTATTTACTCATTTCTTAATTCATTTATTAATTTATTTTTTTTATAATAATAATAATAATAATAATAATATGCAATTTTAAATAACATTTCTTATAATAAAATCAGTCTCTGTATAAAATTAAATAAGTCAACAGTATATAAGATAAATATAACAATATCAAAATTGTGTGGTAGTTAATTTAGAAGACAATTATCTTCTTCACTGATGCCTTTTCTCCATAGAGCACATCCTGCAAGTAGAACATAAAAGGGAAAACAAATATTAAAAATTTTAAATTTAAATGACATCATCAGGGATCTTGTGCATGTATGTGAATGTGTGTTGGTGCATGTGTGTGTGAGGGAGGTGAGCATTGGGTCAAATCAAAGTTTTAGTAGTTAGTTAAAAAAAATCTCTCACCATTTCCTCAAAAATGTCATCATGGACCAGAGCTGTCTCATTTCAAAGACAGGTGTGACATCAGACCTGGGGTAACACCACCACAGCACAGCACAGCATACTGGCTCCCTATGTTTAAAGCAACGATACATCATAACTATCAATGTCTCTTTCAGGAGATAAAGGGTACCCAAAATAGTATTTGCATCCTACCCCTTCCTCTTCCAATGGCTTCATTATACGAGCAGCAAAATCCAAAATCAGTAATAATGTAAGGCCAAGAAACGTGATGCGTAAATTATTCTTCCCAGTGACCTATCTTTATCTTATATTATTTTGATGCAAATATTGTTTTAACAACGAGAGTCAATTTCAGGGTGTTCCCCTAGTTTGATTCCTTAGGACTTGCAGTATGTTAATAAGCTCATTTTTTTTAAAGAGAAAACTGCTGAGAAGTACTTTCTTGCTATTAGTTTGGGGTCCATCCTTAAAATGGCTGGACTATTCTAGTGATTATGGCAAAAATAAGCCACACCATAGTTCAATATAGGCAGGCAGGGAAGAAGGGGAAAAAAAAAGAGAAAAAAAGAAAAGAAAAGAAAAGAAGGTCAGAAAAAAGGATGATAGATAAGGAACCCCAAACTCACTTGACTATCCCATCTGAGGAGCCAGTTGCTATGACATTATCCTTGTTCCAGCCAAACAACTGAACACACACACACACACACACACACACACACACACACACACACACACACAGATATAGTTTAGATTATGACATTCATCATATGCACACACAAACACATGCATGTACACACCTCAGAAGAGGGTCTGTTATGGCTTGAAAAAATATGGGGTTGACAACAGGAATTAAATACTTCTGTGGTGTTCTAGTGTTTGGGTAGTCCTACTCCTACTACTGTCTCATCAATATGTAGCACAACCACAACATATTATCTCCAACCAAATTAACCACACTACTAACAACAAACCAGCCAACCATGTCCTTGAAGGTATGTACATAACTTGCAGTGATGATGCTAGTGAAGTGATATGTATATGACCTGATTGTGTTATGGTACCTTACAAACACACTCACATACTTACACACACATGTACACACTTGACTTGACTTGACTTCCACTGCGAATGATTGGTCACCTGGCCTCCCAAGATAGGGGGGAGCAGGACAGCCATACTCACAGCACATCACTGGCACAAGCTCAAGATCATAATGGATTTTATACCAATATCTGGTCAGCCAGCAACCAGCACTGAGCTGCAGGATAGACTGCACCACTTCTCGTGCAGATGGAAAAGCTAGGATGGATGCAAACCCTCCGTAGCTGGAACAGACTGGAATTGGGTCCATGTGGCACCATGAGGCAATGCCCTGGTCTTGTACCCACCTACTCCAGTGTGCTTGGTTGGACCATGCTTAGTCTGGAACCTCCCCTCAGACCTGTTCACCATGGGTGACCCTACAAAGGAATACTAGATTCCAAGGTAACATAGCTCCGAGGTTCATTGGTACACTCAAGTCCCTCCACCACGACAAGGTGATGGCCCAATGTACACACACACACACACACACACACACACACACACCAATCCTTTAGGACAAAAACAGCAATAAAGAGGAGTGAAGGGAAGGGGGGGGGGGGGGGGAGGGGAGAATTAAAGAAATAGTGATCTGCTATGGGAACTTTCTTTTGACCCGTACTGTAGCTTGAAACAGATTCACATAATAGATCAAACTAGACAGCTAGTTTTAAATAACAGATAAATAACTATATCCAATAAAAGAAATTTTATTTTAAATTAAGTCTAGTCTGGTCGGTGAAAAGGCCCCATCTCCTGAAACTATGCACATGAACACTCATCCACCTGCACGGACTGTACTAGTGGAGACAACATGTCCGGCTCTCACACAGCACCAAACACATAGACTAGGTTACCAGACAAATGCCAGGTCCCTAAAGTCTAGGTTATGCCCCACACATACATAAGGTGACCTACACACATTACTTCCATGCACTTTTTAAAGAGTCAGGATTCATCGTTGCAAGTTGGGTTCATGGTTGCCAAGCTTTAATTAGTGATAGGAACGTGTTTAAGTTGGTGCTACCAGCACTACAAGCCCTACCTTAGTTCCTTGCATAGCAACTACGCCCTCATCAAGTTACCGGACTGCCTGTCGATGAGGATGAGTTCCGAGATGAACTAGCAAAAGCGCTGCCAATCCGCTACAATTTCTGAGAAGAACTAGGTCAGGCTCACTAACTTAGATAAAGTCGTGCTCCCACTCTCTATTTCTCTCCCCTAACTTAACGAAGGTAACCCACATACTTTGCATCCCTGTGTCCAAAGAGTTGAAAATATGATTATATATTCTTTTAGTGCAATTTGAAGACAATTGGATAGACCAATTTATTAAAAAATTTTAATTGGCTATCATGCTCATGTCAATATACCAGGAATTTAGACAGTGCTATTGTTTTCATTTCATTGATCCATGATGTTATATTCATTAGGCACAAGATATAGTATTACTTATAGTAAGATATTTCATGGTGAAGGTGGACACATAATGATGCCTTGTTATCCTAAAAGTATAGGACATGCCCAAATGCTCTACACACTCTCTGACTCCATGGTGGATTAATGATACCAGGAAATGATGTTCACTGCTATGCTATGTTGCCCATTCATATATCTGCAAAGTCACCAAAACAATGTATTCTAAATATAAGATGTAGAATTATGAAAGTGGTTAATACATGTACATGTGAGTAATACAGCAGATGACAGTTCTCTTATACTACAACTAACAGCTGCATTTTTTAAAAACTTTTTGTGTCATGTAGTGATGCTGCATTTAGTTCAAACACAAACACACACACACACACACAAAAAAAAAAAAGAGAAAAAAAAAAAGAGAGAGACCACCAATATTAATCAACAATATCCACCATCACTACCCACAAGTGGTATCATACAAATACCATAGCAACATTCCAACAAAAAGTAATCAAGTCCTTTTTACATGTGTCAATTGAGAGTATGTTTTGCTTACTCACAAATAACTTACAGAAGTAGTCATAAATTTCAGAAATTTTCATAAAATTAGCACTGGGTAACTTTGTAGTATTGTCCTTGTTAAAACAAATGAGTAATTGCATGTGGTGTTCGGATACTGTAGTGAAATTTACACAAAGTGTAGCCTCTTTTAGTTAACATCTCTAAGATGAAATCATCCATGTATCCGTGTACCCACCTCAGTCTAAGATGTGTACACTGATGACATGAAGATGAGAAGTGCACCAGCAGATCATAGCCAACAACAACAATAACTGTCATAATGCAATGTTTACACACATTCACGTGTCTCCACAATGAGTTCTTGAAATGAATAATACCAACACAATTTCCAATTTGTATTAACCACACTGTTTCCAGCATACACACAAACGCAACACATCTTGCCTGCCTCGTGCCACATACACACACACACACACACACACAATGGCAGCATTATACACTGCTTTGGTTGTTATGGTGCATCACTGCTACTGAATTAGACCACCGACTTGACCCAACCGATGACTAAATAAACTGATGATAGCTGCAATTGACTGGGTTGTAAATTCCAGCCGTTTGACTCGCCTTCAGAATTAGTTCAAGTGTATGTATACAATTTACGAATAAATATTATTAATAGTAAATTACAAGAACAACATCAAAGGCAGTCGGTGAGCGCAAAACAACTAGTAGAGGTAGTAACCTTCCAAAATGAGAGATGATACCAAAAATAATAGAGAGAGAAAAGTCCAAATCACAGTTTTAGAGAGAGAACCAACAACTGAAGGAAGAGAAAGCAATCAGTATAAGAGAGTAATTCTAACAGTAATTAGTGCAAGAGACAGAAATAGGAATACTAGTGAGTGAATGAAGGCGTGAACTAGTTCAAATGTAAATTAGTATTAATGATCATAAGTTAGTTTTCATGCAGCAGCTTCAACAGCTACTCTACTGCAGATGGACTGTATTTGAGCTCCATTTCCAACTTTGAATAGTTGGTTTTTGAATTGTTCTCAATACTATAAAAAGTTTCCTGTACTTCTTTTTTCCCCCTATTCAAGTGCCAAAATACCAATACAAATTTACTGAATATTTTTTCAGAATTTCACAATTGAAATCAAGTAAATCTACAAGTGTAGAATGACCCCACAAAAAAACACCCACCAATGAACAACAAAATAAAAACACAAGAGAGACTGCTTTGAGGCAATAGTCCCTCACCAAGAATAGCTGATGACTGCCAACCATGCAATCATGAACACACAACAAACATTATCACATAAGTCACATAACCACAACTACATCTTGGTTGATCTCATCCATGTAATTTCAGATGAGGGACCCACAAACACTCATGTATGTACATGTGTCAAGACTCCTGCACACACACACAAACACACACATAAGCACCTTACCACCAGAGTTTCCAAGTAAACATTTTTTTATGTATTTATAGGGAAATTCAGGTATACATTTGGGGGAGTCTGGTAGTAGTTCATTTTATTGTAACAAATAAACTAGTGATGTGGGCACCAACACTGTTTCATTACCTTGAATTTGCACCCCAGCAAATGCCAGGCATTTAATCACAGCTGGGTTGACTGGTGGGGCTGGTGGGAGGCAGAGGAAGAAAAAACTAAATTGAAAATTGCCAGAGTGGGGCTTGGACTAGGATCTCAGGCCCAGAGCTACACCATACACACACACACACACACACACACACACACACACACACACACACACACACACACATACACACACACACACATTTACAGTGCATTCTCAAAACATTTCAAGTGATCCATTCGGTCATTATAGAGTGGGAAGCTGCGTTTTTTTTTCTATTCCCATAAAATTTTGTATTGAGTTCCAGAATAGCACTCTTCAGTTTTGGAGTATACTGGGAGATAGTTTTAACTACTTCGGAGCGAGCTTTGTAATGGTCCAAGCCAAGATGAGTAGCTTAGAGTAGCACATAACAATCAGGTAAAGCCATACTAACTCGACCAAACTATCACGCAAAAACTACAAACAAAAACAAAGGAAAAAAAGCTAAAATATCTCGAGACTTAATTACATACACTGACTCAGGCTTATCCACTATTCCCAGTATGCTCAAGATCCCTATCAGCACTCAGTCTCAAATTCAACCAGAATGAAGTATAATTACAGAACATAAAACAAAACAAAATAAAAGACACACAAAAGCAAGCAAGAATATAAAACAGTATGGATAAGCTTAAGTATAGCAAATAGAAAAATGAAAGCACAAAGTAGTAAAGGAAAAATAGGAAGGACTGAACAGAACTAGAGCACCAAGGGTGCAAACCCTCAGCGCATTATTACACAACTAAGATTTTTTCAGATTACTTTAACTTCTAACTACCGAGGACACACGCGGTTAAGAGAAAATACATGAACTATAAATGATCACATGACTGCTGTATGATGTAAAACCATGTACGCAAAAGGCAAGGTTTGTTGCATCTAGCTTGCGCTTGTTTGGAGCTGAAGTTTCTCCATATTTCCTAGGAAACTAGCTCGAAATTTGAAAAAGTCTTAAATTCTCATACTGGGTTAGGTTATACTTGTTTAAAGGTTAGTTCTGAGCCATTCATGAAATCGAATGTTAACAGACAGACAGACTGACAAACACACTACTATAATTCTCTCGAGCATGCGTGCTGAGTGTTAATAAGAGTTACATGTATATATATATGTGTGTGTAAATGTGAAAGTAGATACTGTGGAGAATACTTAATAATATATAAATGTATAAACTGAGGTAACTAGGATGAACTGATAAAATATCAACAAGAAGATTGCAGATACACTGGAACCTCTCTTATCCGTCCGTCTAAGTTACGGACACCTCTGTCTACCAGACACTAATAAACAGTGAATGACTGTTAATAAGCTACCAAACCAAAATCAATGAATAAAATTGTGTAAATATTTTCACGTGTTACTTTGAGAATTCAATTGCGGTGTTGAGGAGAGTGGAACATGGAAATCAAGATGCTAGTTCAGTGGGCCCCACTAGTTCTAGAACTTAACGACTGGAGGGAATGGAAGAAAGGTCACGGCACTCAAGTATAGCATTTTAACTCTAGCAAGAAAGCTCGAGATAATTATAGCAGAAAATAAGAAGGAAAGTCAGTGAGGTTAATCTGAACAGTTCTAAAGCTACCAGCGAATGTTACTTGAATGTG
>WLWD01002534.1_pt1 | contig 74182 bp, 54 predicted proteins | sample 6712731 | NCBI WGS metagenome assembly WLWD01 (sample SAMN12718690, study PRJNA576275) | sponge metagenome | isolation source: marine sponge | host: Mycale hentscheli | place: New Zealand: South Island, Marlborough, Capsize Point | collected 2014-11-01
TCAGTGTGTTGTCAGTCAATCTGTCATCAGTCAGTCAGTCAATCTGTCAGTCAGTCACTCAATAAGTTTGTCAGTCTGTCAATAATTCTGTCTGTCAGCCTGTCACTGCTGTTGTATTTCAATTGAATGCCACACATTTTTTTTTTTTAATGACTCCGCTATAGTATTACTACTCTAATTTCATTATTTTTATCCTCATCAGTCAGGATTTTTTTTTTCTAGTTATACATTGCTGTTGTTGTTAATTATTATTAATAATAATATTATTAGTATTACTACTACTACCGCTGTTATTATTATTATTATATGTAGGTAATAATCCAAGTTGGCCTTCGCTTGTGATGGAGTCTAATTTACCGATGGATCTGGTCATCCGGACTGCTGGGAATGTCATATGTCTACCATTCAGATATCGTTTTCCATGAGCTGTTCTCTAGGAGCCTTGGGGTTCTCTGCAGTCACTCTACTGTATACATCTTCTATGAGACTGAACTACAAACTAGCTGTACTAGTTGTCATTTCACTGATTTCGTTTTATTCACACTCATATGATCTAGTAGACTTGGTAGCGTTACATGCTACAATTATTTGCAGAAAATCAAAGTTTAAAATGGGTGTATGTTAGCAGTAAGCTTGCTTGGTTCTGTTGTGGTGTGATTGAGGACCTGTTACTAAAACTGATGTACGTGTATATTATTATTTTTATTCAGTTTTGTTTAAACAAGTAAAAGGCAGCAATAGCAAACATGAGTATACTAACTTGGCAAGTGTAAAATCGGAGTAAAGAATATCAGAACCCGTTACACATCGAGGAAATGCTATTGCGACTATGGCCTCAACTTATAGATGCATTAGATCCAATTGCACACATTCCATATCCGGAGATACATGTACAAAAAGTGGTGTTGTAAGGTATATAATATACCATAGGTAGGAAGGCCATGCAGTTGCTATGCATTCAGTGTGGTAGGTGCTAACTACATAAACCTCATCATTGTACTAACTGCACAGCACATGGCAGTCTACGTTTGTCAGTGGTACATCTCACTATATTAATTTCATAGCTCCCATGACTTTCACATATATCTGACCTATTGCATCGCTCATGATGACACTAACATTGCACAGGACCACAACCTCCACCTATTTTTTAACCTATGGCACATATCTAAATACAAATTGCATAACAATCAGTTCAGACACAAGAAAAATGGTATATAGAGAGACTGCAGTTGCTGTGCAATTAAATTGATACTTGCTTGGGATCATGCTATGGCTCCACCTTATGTAGGAGGAGCCCATGGTCACCATGTAATAAGTATTGTTAGTGTGATAAAGGAAGAACATGTTCTACTTTGTAAGGACACGTTTAATCCCCAAGGTCTTGGATTTCGCGCCTCATGCATATTAATGCATGCATTACTGATTATCTGGGGATCCATTGCACACCCTGCAGTATGACACTAATTGCTCAGCGACCAAGGCCTCCACCTGTGACCTGCACCATCTGCACACCTCCGCAGGACCATTCCCTACAATCTGGGCCAAACTGACTTTTGAGAAATAAGTTGCTACTGTATCTAAAAACTACGGGCAGAGTGCACTAGACACTGGTCTATGAATCTGAATTGAGATGGTTTGATCTGTATGCATACATGCATGTAGCATAGCCAAGTGTGTAAGCATTGTTTAGAATAACTAAGGAACAACAACACTGCTGTGATTGCATGTCATTGATCAAAATATCACAATAACACCACCACCTGTCCCCAGTAATGAGGTGTATTCTGCTGCTATCGCCCTCCGTATCCCAGATAAACGTCCATTTGCAGCAGAATAATAAGCAGACAGGATTATTAGGTTCAACACTACCAGATGATCATATGACTTCCTTTATTTTTTTCAATTCATTTAATACAGACATGCAATAATCACAATCCAACAAAAGATAATCAACAGTAAAATAATCACAAAAAGAAAAAAACAAAGACGTAATGTTCGATAGACATGTCGTACAAATGTCACTTGTACTTAGAGATAGTCTTCATTTACTTCTTGAAATCACTTCATTGTAATCGTTACAGCCTGACAAAAAGAGAAAACATTAATAAAATGCAACAAAAACATATATCCCAGTTACATACCTGTAGCTCTTATGAACAAGACAGTGGTGCTTCACATGGCTGTGTTCAAACATCTAGCATAGTACATCCTCCAACACGTGCTCATAGTTCCTCAACTCCACCAATTAGTGTCCATCTAAGAACATGCACACACATCCAAATACAAATTTGTAAATCTCTTGTTGCCGTTAAGCGGTCATGCACACCTGGCAGACCCAGGATGCCTGTGCACTAAGCAGGCACTGTGAGCCATGCAAGCAAAGCTCCTGGAGCCAGGCTAGGAACTCGCAGGAGAATAGGCCTTTCCTCACAGCAAGTGGCGTGGCCACCCAAACATTGCTGTTTCATGAGAAAGGCCTTGAATTTGCACCCCAGCAAATGCCAGGTACCCAATCACACCTGGGTGGACTGGCGGGAGGCATATGGAAAACCAAATGGAAAATTGCCAGAATGGGGCTTGAACTTGGCCCTGAGCCAAGGACACACACACACACACACACACACACACACACACACACACACACAAGTAAGTGGGTTCAATGCAGGATATAACTAGCACTAGTTTCCCATTCATATTTTCCAAGCCACCGACCCAGCCTTCTCCTTAACCAAAAGTGACAGAACTAAAAAAATATCAACATAAAATATGAACATAAAAGTATCACACTTGGGTTTTTGGCTAAAAGCACATTACTGCCGTATTTAGATATGACTTTTAGAATTCAGGAAAATGCCAATTATCTATGGAGACTCAGTGTAAGCATTCAAAACCTTTCCTTATCCTGTTGGTAGTATTATCTCTACCACTTACAAGCCCAAAAATTAGTTATAGATGCAATTCTTTCAACCCTTCCCACTATCTTAATCTATAGCCACTTTCTCTGCTTAAGTTCACAGCCACTCCTCAGTGGTTACTGCCAAGTTCTACAAGACTGCAAGTAAGCAGTGGACGTTATTGGGAGGAAGAGAGAGGAGGAGATTTGAATCAGAACTATGTTCTAATTATATCACATATTTCCCAGCATAGGGGTAGGTAAAGGCAGGGTTTCATAGAGACTATGGCAATGTTGGGATTCCCTCCCCCCACCCCCATCCCATTTCGTTCACCCTCCATACTTTTTCCCTGACAAAACATTTTAAGAAAAAAATTAAAAAGATATATGAAAAACCACCTTTTACTGTACTGTTAGTTCGTTTAAAATGTAAAATACTTCTTTTATAAAGTTGAGGTGCATAATTCATAATAGTTTGTCCTGTTTTCATGTCTGACTTCAATATTATCATTTGGCTAAATTAACTCTACAAAATCCCCCCCCTACCCACACCTGTATAAATCACCTGAGACAAAACCTACCTAAAAATTGTAAATGATGCTTCCAGGTGAGCGGTTTTCCTCCGATGTCTCATGTAAGTTTGCAACGTTTCTTTTATTGCTCTCGTAGTGCAGCCACGCCCTTTTCTCCCCAGCAAAGACCCTTTACCAATAATTGTCCGTGATACGTGTATGGTATAAATTCTCCAGTTTTCGCGTATTTTGTGCGCGGTGGTGTGAGTTGTACGAGGCAGATAATGGTGAAGGTCAGGTTCGACGGAGCCCCCCAGAAGAGAGATGTGATTGAGATGAAGTAATTTTTTAGTGGTAGTGATTTAGTGTGGGTGAACTATCATAATTTGTGGTGACGGTGTGCGCTATTTGTATAATGTTTGAGTTTGACTTCGGATAGCTGCAACTTTTTAATGACCAGTGAAAGAAAGTATTGATTGAAAATTGTATTAGTATCTTACAGCAGTAAAGAGAAGCCTCAGCATCATAGATGCAGCCCCCAGAATATATGCTGAATAAATCTGCTGGGATATTGGTTAAAAAATTTGGCAGTCATTATGTAGTAGTAGACAGTAGCTAGCTACTTCTAAATTGTGAATGCATATTTTATCTGGAAGTTATTTTAGCACACATTCATATTTACTCAAGTCAGGAGTGTTTGATGACCTTTTATGCATGCAGGCACATGTTTGGGCTATATTTAGAATCAGGAGTCTAACACATCTTGAGGTTACTTTCATTAACTTTTTTTTCCCATCTCTATTTTTCAGGCTGTTGGGAGTTCCACCATGCTATCTGCAGCATTGATGGAGCTAAGAGGACACTGGAGCTTATGAATATAGAAGTCTGAATAGGTCTGACTTTACTCCTCTACAGTGCACCTCCACTGGACAGCTGACACTGTGGAATAGCCCTCAAATGATTCTAGTAACGGCAGATACATGCTGCACTTCTATATTAACGGTGAGATTCCGTTTTTCTAGTTAGCAGAGTACCTCCACACACTTTGTGCTTGGATTTTGTAGCTGATATTTGAATTATAAGAGAATGCACAAAGGTTGCATGATGATCACTTATAATGTTAGAGTGGAGAGGCTAATATTCATTAGTGACCATTGGTTGGAAAACTGTGCATCATGTGGCACAAAAAATTGAGAGTTCGTTAGTATAACATGTCTATTGACAAGACACCCTATACCAATATATTGAAATGTCACCTCTTTTAGGATTGGTGACCTTTACCAAATACCATGATGGCTAGACTCCTTGTGATATATGTAGGATTAGCCTAGTAACTATGATACACCTTTAATAGTGCCTATCACAGGACTGTCAACTCTCTCACTCCAACAATAACTGTTTAAATACTTTATGCTTGTCAGATACCTAACGTGTGATTGCTGACTAAATGTGAGTCCTGGTGAATTGGCCTGTTAATTGGAATTAGGGACCCTTTACCAAGTTCTAGACTGTGGGTTACTGTATTTGACATACTTTACGGTTGACCAAATGCCTGTGACACAACCTCAATATTTTCCAAGGTTTTAGGAATTCTTTACTAAATATTCAAGGCACCCTTTACCATGAAATTGGTTGATGTAGGATCGGGAACCCTTTACCAAGTACTTGTGTTACCTTATTGTGACAACACACCCTTTACCATTTATTTGGTTGACCAGGTTCAAGTACCTGTTTAGATGAGGAACCCTTTACCATATATCTGATTTACGTTGTTGTGACAAGACATTCCTTACCGAGCAGATGTGTTCTAGAATATTCATAGGGAGTGCTTACCTAAACATTACTATTTTTAAATTGCCATATATTATTGATAACGTTATTATCTGTATTAAATTAGAATGATGTGGGTGTGGGCTTGATTAGGTCTGGATTACTCGCTCCCTTCTCTCGCTCGCACCTGGAGACAGCAAAGTAGTTGCTGCCACCAGAGTGTATGCCTCCTGCTGACTACCCGGCGAACCATACCCGCCCGAAGGAATAGGTTTTAGGATTAAATTACTTTAAACACAGGATAACGACACAGCGAATTGAGATGACATAGAACTAACTCGAACCACGAGACACACAACTTAAATACTAACACAAACTCCCGCCTACTGTTCACACAAAATGCTGCAATGTTCTGGTCTTGTGATCGTACAATCCTTGCTAACACACATACACACGCTACCGCTACCTACTGCACATGACCATAAAACTCAACAAAAATACTTCTGACTACAAAACTTAACATTGATAAAGATCTCATGTGGGCAGGCCCACAGTGGGGTAGGGGCAAATTTCTAGTAACTTACGGCTATCCAATTTAGCGTAAATTCTATAATTGTGGAGCTAGATTAACAGCAGTAATTTGTTGTAAGCTATAGTTTGATTGATTGAATGAAATAAGCGGCTTGATAGACCGTGTAGGCAACAATTGGCAGCCTATACTATCATATAGCACTTGTATACAGTTCTGTTTCTGATCCCACTAAAGATCCTTATAAAATGACTTCAGTGAACCTTTACTTAATAAAGTTTTCTGATTCCACTTGGTGAAGTCTGTGTTATATACACTTTATAGACTAAAGGTTTGTATTATAGGCACTTAGGTAAACAATTTCTGATCCTGTGGGACCTTGGAAAGATCTGCATCGTAGACATTTCATGTAGGTAAAGGGTCACAGGGACATCTTTAAGGTCTGTAGCATGGGCACTTTGTATTGGTAAAGGGTCACAGGCACTCTATAAAGGTCTGTATTATAGACACTTCATGTTGGTAAAGGGTCACAGGCACTTCATAAAGGTCTGTATTATAGACACTTCATGTTGGTAAAAGGTCACAGGCAGCCTATACAATCATATAGCACTTGTATACAGTTCTGTTTCTGATCCCACTGAAGGTCCCTATAAAATGACTTCAGTGAACCTTTACTTAATAAAGTTTTTTGATTCCACTTGGTAAAGTCTGTGTTATATACACTTTATAGACTTGGACTATTTTTAAAAAGGTTTGTATTATAGGCACTTAGGTAAACAATTTCTGATCCTGTAGGACCTTGGAAAGATCTGTATCATAGACATTTCATGTAGGTAAAGGGTCATCTTTAAGGTCTGTAGCATGGGCACTTTGTATTGGTAAAGGGCGACAGGCACTTTATAAAGTCTGTATTATAGATACTTCATGTTGGTATAGAGTCACAGGCACTTTATAAAGGTCTGTGTTATAGATGGTAAAGGGTCACAGGCACTTCATAAAGGTCTGTATTATAGATACTTCATGTTGGTAAAGGGTCATAGGCACTTCATAAAGGTCTGTATCATGTTTGTATTGGTAAAGGGTCACAGGCACTTTATAAAGGTCTGTGTTATAGACACTTCATGTTGGTAAAGGGTCACAGGCACTTCATAAAGGTCTGTGTCATGGGCACTTCTTATTGGTAAAGGATCCTTGCTTAAGCTATATTTGAAAATTATTTGATCGTCATATTTGAAAATTATTTGATCGTCATAGTGTGAGTGTATGGTGGGGAGGAGAGAGAAATATTTTAGTTTGTTCTTAGCTATTACATGAAGTGTGCAGTAAGACTGGTAGGGAACTGAACAGTCAGTTTGTACACAAGTGGGTATCAATACAAAAGACACTTAGTAGAATGTTTCCAATCATATAGTGTTGATATGATACTAATAGGTTAAATGAAAGTGTGGATGAACTTCATAAAGACTTCAAGAGAAAGTGTGGGACATGACTTGAGTGTCAAATTATGTCCATGGAATAATAAACGAAGTTGGGTCCTTATTGTCTTCTAAACATTACTATTGTTGTTGTCGTCATTTTTAAACAAGTACAATATATGTTTTATTTAAATTTACTTTTGAAAAAAGTATGACATGCTGAGATTTGGGCAAGGGTATGGAATATCCGAAGTCAATTACCATTATGTTTTGTTGTTTTTTGTTTATTGTTGCTGTTTGTAGATCACAGCTGACATGAGTGATGAACAGTTCTAATCATCCTGGCTGTATGAAGAAGTCGTGAGCATCTTCATTCATTCATGAACAGTTAATTCTTCACCTATCACACAGATACAATGTCACATCACGGACTAATATTTATTGCATTTGCTGATTACTGGAATAAATTTTACACACTAAAATATATGGCTATAAAGTGAGGATTGTAGAACACCATTTGGAGTGTTGTAGTAGCTAGTTTAAGGGAGTATCACAACACCCCATTGGTAGAGTATCAATAACACCATATTTGGTGTATTATGAGCCCTAATAGGGGTGTAATAGAACTTGGACATGGGCGTATCACAACACCCCATTTGGTATAATGAAGGGTGTACAGGGGTGTAACTGAACACTTCCTCTAGGTGAAATGGAAACACCCTATGCGGAGTAGTACAGCCAGTGTTACCTGGACACCCCAAAATGGGATTCCCATACACCCCATTTTTAACAGTGTAGTGCAATCAGTGAAGAATCTGCCATTCCAGCCAAGCGTTATGGTTATGATCCCCAATATTATGGATAAGGGTAGTTTTTAGAGAGTGGATAGATTATTCAACGATTGTTTTGGAGGCTCAGATTGTTTCAGAGGCTCACTATACTAAAGAACTGTAAGTATTGCATTAAAACTTGCCAAAATTAGAGTACTGCTAGAATTCAAGCGCAAGCCTGCTTCTTTGCCTTACCGAATTCAGGTTGCTTATTCCTTGCGCATGCTTTGTGACAAGCGTCTAGAGAGCGCATGTCTGAAACGCTATCTCTCTCCCTATTTAACGGAGTTTCTAAACGCTATACGCTATGTAATTCAGTTTGTGAATTATCAGTGTTGGTGGTGTGGTGACTTTTGAAAGGTGTTTTAGGGACTTTTGTTGGATACATTTATACACTCAAGTGAACTCCCATCAATCTTTTGGATAAATAGGTCTGGGATCTTCTCTGTATGATGGCTGGACGAATGGAAGCGGAGATGAAAAGTGACTATGTAGCCCTTCAACAGATGAGGTAAACTATACAATACTATTATGCTACCTTTTATCAAAATTAATCACTTCTCTAGCCAATGTCCGAAACTGATTGGCGACAACCTGACTACTACTCCGGATGAAGTATCTGCCGTTAAGGTATACTAGATAAATGTCTAAACATTAATTAGCTAGCGTTTCATTGATAAAAATAAATAATTACTCGCAGGCTAAAGTGCGCCGTGTTCTGGAACACGTGGTGGAATGGAAGGAAATACACGACGAAATGGTTAAGGATTTCAGGAACGTAAAGGAACGCAGATCTAAGCAAGTATGTTTAAATTATATTCAATTGTGGAGTTAGTGATAAACTGCAAGGGTCACCACTTGCAGTAGTGTAGCTAACAGTTAAGAGATGACAAAAATTTTAGCTACATTTATGAACATGACAGTAGACAATCATGAGGGAATTAAATTTTGTTCTTAGTTAAATTATGCCATTCTCTGTTGTTATGGTTAAGTTCTATTTTAGTAATGATGATTCTGTCATTCTTGGCTGAAATAATTATAATAATATGAAATAGAGAAAATAGAGAACTTCGCAAGGTTTTATAATTATAGCATAACATTGGCTGTTAGAAAGAGAATATTTGTTATTAGTTCAATTTTAAGGTAACTTGAGTCATTTTAAGAAGATGCTGAAATTATTATACCCATAATATTTGTAAGTTGTATGAAAACATTAGCTTAGCACACTCTGACAGAGGGAAATCTATAGAAACTAATAAGATATGTATAATTCTAGATGTGCATGATTACTAGCTATAGCTAAATCATCAAATCAGAAATATAATAGTTTTATAGTAAAAGCATTTTATTTACCTATTATATTGTTCTAGGACGAAACTCTGAAACTTAAGGCTGACTTATACAAACAAAACAAGGCCTTGCTATTCTCTAACTCGGAAAATACAATCTTGGACGAGCAGGTAAGTAGTAACTTACTATTGTAGTAAAATATTACACATATGTTGTATATACCACATATTTTATGTGTACATTATAATATATGTTGTCAATACTACTAGTTGATGCTGGCTAAGAGTCGCTGCTCTGAACTAGAACAGACTCTCATGGACAAGGAAATGATGATTAGTGCAATGGAGAGCCATGTAGAGGAACTGAAAGAAAAGAATCTGGTATTGAGCAAAAAGGCAACTGAAGCAGAGGAAATGAAACATGGCTACAAAATTATGAAAGAAAAAGCTGCTGGTCTTTTTCACAAGGTATATACTATTACTAAAACAATGAACTGTGTAAAATTCTATTACAATGTAATTGAATTGTACAGTGGATTCAAGCAAAAAACCAAGTGTCAGAAGTTCTATTGACTCTGCAGGACAAACATAGTGAGACTATTGGTCTGATCCAGAAATTAGACGCAGTTAAAGCCACAAACAAGGCACTGAAAGCTCATGTGAAGGACCTTGAGAATGAAAATTGTGTTCTAGAGAAAGTAGCCTGTGGCCTCCTTGACAAGGTTAATCACATTTATTATAGTACAAGTTCTACGAGTAATATAGAAATTTCTAAGCAAATAATATTTTGTTATAGTGGATGATGTCTAAAGACAAGTTGTCTGAATTTGAAAAGACTTTGGCAGACAACAAAATGGAGGCCATTATCTTGAACCAAGAATTAGATACAATGAAAGCCACACACAAAGCAATGAAAGCTAACATCAAGGAACTTGAAGAGGATAATGGTGTGCTTGAAGAAGAAGCTTGTGGCCTCTTTGACAAGGTTAATAGCAATTAATATTTCTCAAATGCAGTTTTTACCACATAATTTCCAGAAGTGAATTTGATTATTTTTGTTATAGTGGATGACTACTAAAGATCAGTTGTCTGAACTGGAATTTGATCTACGTGACAAAAATAAGGAAACACTTGATTTGAAACAGGAGTTAGATGAGCTGAAAGCTACAAATCAGGATATGACAGCTAACATGAAGGGACTACAAAATGAAAATGGTGACCTTGAAGAAGAAGCATGTGGCCTCTTTGACAAGGTTAATAGCAATTATTACGATAAGAGTGGTACAAAAATTCATTATTCACAACATAATTTCCAAATGTAAATAACAATATTATGTTATAGTGGATGACTGCTAAAGAGCAATTGTCTGAGCTGGAACTGGATCTACGTGACAAAAATAAGGAAACACTTGATTTGAAACAGGAGCTAGATGAGCTGAAAGCTAAAGAACTACAAAATGAAAATGTCAATCTTGAAGAAGAAGCATGTAGCCTCTTTGACAAGGTTAGTAGTAATTTTTATTTTCAAATGCATATTGATAACACAATTTCCATAAGTGAATGTGAATATTTTGTCATAGTGGATGACTACTAAAGATCAGTTGTCTGAACTGGAACTGGATCTGTGTGACAAAAATATGGAAATACTAGGTTTGAATCAGGAATTAGATGAACAGAGGGCTACAAATCAAGCAGTGACAGCTGACCTGGAGGAACTACAAAATGAAAATAGTGACCTCGAAGGGGAAGCCTATGGACTCTTTGACAAGGTTAATAGTAATTATTGGCGAGTGAACAGAGTGAGCGCGACACTATCAGGAGTAAAGTAATTAAAAAAAATCCGGGTTATTTGTTAGTTCATAAATGTTGGGGTGTAGGTATGTCATAATAATAATAATAGCTGCAAGAAGTCAAAATGTTGGGTTAAGTTATATTGGCTGTTAAAAAGAGAAAATATTTCTATTATTACAATTATTTCAGCCGAAAATGACTGAATCATGTCATAATATACTTTTATTCTCACATTTTTGTGTTTGCTTTGAGGGTGACCCTATTCCGTACTCAGCTAATCTGTACCTTTGGCATATCATTCTTTACCTGATCGTCCAAGGATTATTGCTTTGATTTAGGTTGCCTCATGTGAATTTTTGTGGAAGCTATTAAGTCTTATAGGTTTACCAGAGTTCATGTTTTGTATGAAAATGTAACGATAGAAAAGTTATCTTAGTTGCTGTACTGTTTATTATGGTTATAAGAATTCTGCAACAGTTTTATATTCTAATTGTAAATCCAGTAAGTTATGTTGGTATGTCTAGTCAAAATGTATGTTAATGTGTTGTGTGCTATAGTTACTGTTTAGATTTTTTTAAAACATAGAACAAAATTACCATTTTTCTATTAGTCTTTACACAAACACAATGGCTTGCTCACCATTTGTGCTGAAACACAACATTAGTTATGAATATACATATTACAAATGCATTATTTACAACAGAATGTCCAAAAGTAAGTGTGAATATTTTGTAATAGTGGATGACTGCTAAAGATCAGTTGTCGGAATTGAAAATGGATCTACATGACAAAACACTCGATTTGAATCAGGAGTTGAATGAACTGAGAGGTACACATCAATCAATGACAGCTAATATGAAGGAACTGCAAAATGAAAATGGCCACCTTGAAGAAGAAGCATGTAGCCTCTTTGACAAGGTTAATAGCAATGATTGTGATACATGTATTACAAATGTACTGTTTGCGCTAAATTACCAAAATTCATGTGAATACTTTGTCTTAGTGGATGACAGCTGAAGACCAGTTGTCTGAACTTGAACTGGATCTACGTGACAAAAGAGAGGAAACACTCAATTTGAATCAGGAGTTGGATGAAGTGAAGGACATACATCAGGCAATGAAAGCTCAGAAGGAGGAAGTACACAATGAAAATGGTGATCTTGAAGAAGAAGCATGTGGCCTCTTTGACAAGGTTTATGCTACTTACTAGATTAAAAATTTTGCATTTTTTATAACAGTTTCTATTTGTTTACATTATTGTTAATATTTTTGACAGTGGATGACGGCTGAAGATAAATTATCTGAACTGAAGTTGAACCTACAGGACAAAAATATGAAAACAACCGTTCTAAACCAGGAATTGGACTCAGCAAAAAGAAAAATTGAAGAAATTACGGTCCAGATGAAGGAAACAGAAATAGAGAATCATGATTTGGAACAAGAAGCATACAATCTCTTTGACAAGGTAGAGATGTAGCTATAGTATGCCATAAAAATTAGTTGATATCGCTTTTTATAGTGCTGTGAGCTTCTTGACAACATATTATGTATTTCTTCATTCTTGTGTGTTTGTTGTAGTGGATGTGTGCAAAAGATCAAAACTCTGAACTTGTACTAACATTACAGGACAAAAACTTGGAGGTAAGAGCCTTAGTTCAAGAAGTAGACACTATGACAAGGAAGAACAAGAGAAACAAAGTGTACTCAACCTCACACCCAGCATACTTAACAAATACAAGAAGAATCTGCAATAAGGTAATATGCAATAATCTTATTACAGCTCTATTTTCATGTTTCCAACAGCAAATGTCGACATGTATCTGTCTATGCATAAAATTAGTTGACTTTGCATTGAAAATAAAGTCATTTACAGATAGATTGCTATTTCAAGTTATTTTTATTGTTTATTATTAACGTGTATTTTTATTTTTATATATGTAATACAGATTATCACATCTACCTACTAATAGTACAAACAACAAAAAGGTCAATTAAAAATTATTTTCTAACACTAAAATTGTCAATTAACTTTCTCTATTCTCTCACTAATGCTTCCATATTTATTAATATAACATCAGAATTCTTATATTGGGAATTTATAGCATCATTTAAATTGCTCTCTCCAAATTTTTATTGCTATAAATAATTTACAACCACAATTCATATAATTCTACTCAAAGCTTGTTAGTGTTTAACTAGAATGAAAGTACTCCAGAAATATGTCTGCTTGGTAGAAATTGATTGATTAGGCATCTTCCAACTCTTTGGATTTTCAATAATCTTTCTTCAAGTCTATTAGCTTAAATTACAATTTGGCAAAAAATATTGTGGTGTGTGTAGAAACACTGCTATAATAATATTTCTATACACAGTTCAATGATTTAGATGGGTGTGGTCTTCCAAGATACAGTATTGTTACTTCTGGACATATTGTGGGACCCCACCCACAAGAAATATTTTTATATTTCCATATTGTATAATATACAGAAATTTGAAACCACATTACATGTAATTACCACCTCCTTAGGTACACAAAAATGAATTAATCTCAGATTGCCAAGACACACTGTGTCTGTCATCTCACATCAGTTGTTGATTGGGTGCTGTTTGGTGCACATGGGTGCTAATTCATGCCTCCAACATGCCTCTGCTCTCTTCTTTGATATTTGCCCTCTCATCTCAGTGGAGAGTTTGATTTTCTATGTGATGGTCTGAGCGTGAGAGATATTTAACCTCAGATGTTCAGCAGGTAGCTTGCATGTAAAGCTGTCCACATTGTGCCATACTGTTAATGCGATGTTTTGCAGCGACCCACCTCTTCCATTTCACTTGCACACTATCTCTGCCCCATTTCTTTGTCCACTTTCCAAAAATCTTCATGGTGGCATCACTGATCCCCCTGCTTGTTGCTGTAGTGGCTGTGCCACTGCTGAAGCTGTAACCGGAGTATGGCGCACTGTCTACCCGCTCATGTCATGACATTTTCTTCAAACCTGGCTAATTTGAGTGGTCGTCCATCTTGAATGATGAATAGGGGGCCTGACCCAACCCTTTTCATGACCAGGTAGTCTACCATCGCATATTCTCACCTTGACTTTACTACTTTACCAGCATGTGCCATTAGACCTAAGAAGAGACTGCAAGTCCCTTTTCTTGCCAGCTTTCCATTGTCTCCAGCTTGCCATCTCAGAGCCTTCAGCCTCTTTAGCTTTTCCAGTGGAAGGTTCACCTTAAGTTTCACGTAATTCAAATAGGTAGCCAGGTATACAATAGTTTAGGATAGTTCCTCATTTATTTCTGGTTTTATTGACATGATGCTTCTTCACAAGTGCTTTGTAAGACAAACACATTACTATCACATTCTTCCAACAACAACCCCACTTTAATATTAAAGTCATCCACAATTTCTCACCAAAGATAGTTTGCGTTGTTCCATTGGCCTCCTATCTGACATTGCTGAGAAAATAATGGGTGCCAATCTCAATCCAGAGAGTAGTGACTTGTCAGTGTAAATCTTTCCTTCCCATTTCATTCTCAATAAAGGGCAATCATCTTGGTGCGCTGGAATATTCATATAAGCTTATTTAGCATCATCTTCACTAAAAATGACCCTCTACCTGACAGGAGTATGCAGGCAGTGACTGATACATAGTGAAGTGATGCTAGCACCTTTGGGAAGGCCATTATTGACATTGTGGCTTCTTGATGCTGACATGTCCACTATCAGTCTTTCTTACATCTAATGAACTCAGGAGGACACCTAGCCTTGAAACCGTCTCCTTCAGCACTTTCTTTAAACAACTCTTACTCTGCCTTCTTAACTTTGCCTTCAGCTATGTACATTGACACCTTTCATATGCAGAAGCCATGTTCTGGGCCCAAGATTTGAGTTTGCTACTGAACCCAACTCTGAATTCATGCTCGATTACCTGGATAATGTATTCAGTTAACTCTTTGTTTGGGTATCCCTGAAACAACTTCTCCCAATTTCCTGCCTTCCATGGAATGACTATACTAGGCTCTGATACACTGGAAGGTATGTCTCTTGCATTTCCGCATGCCTCAAGTGCCAACAGCTATGTTGTGTACTGATACGGTGCTGGGGAAGACAAAGTAATTGGATCGAGGATGGATGAGTGGGAGGGGGGAGGGGGGGGGAGAGAAGGGAAGAAATTGGAAAAGTGGAGGAGGTAGGGGAATTTAAACAAAATTGAACCGTGAGCACAGTTAGGCCTGGTATAGACATTTAGCTCTACATGTAACATTATGGACGCAATAATTGCATTGATATTTATTAAAACAATGTACGTTCTGCGAACAGTTTGACATGGTGACAACTATGTGACAGTCTATGGGAAAAGGGGGCACTTCACTTAAAAATTGAAATTGAGATATAGGCTCCAAAAGTAAGTCATAGGAAAAATTCTTTCTTTCTCCTATTTTTGTTTTTTGCAGAATTTGTCTTAGTGACCCTTACTCTAAGTCTATGCCAAATTTCAAATGCCGAAACAACTTAAAAGACCCCAAGCGTGCCGTGGAAAGATAAGCTACTTTTTATTCTCTCTCGTTCTCGAAGTACAATAAACGGGGAATGGGCGGAGTTTCAAACAAGCAGCAAAAAAAACTGCATAGCTTTGAGAATAGTGCAAGCAATCTACAGCTTACCTCTGGTTGAAAGTTTACCACTACATGGAGTAGAGTAGCCAAGGATTCCGACAAGACAGGCTGTGAGACGCTCTGAAAGCTAAAAAGAACTCTACGCAAACTTGGTTAGTCGCCGTTAAAAAGCGGCTGTACGATTTAATTGCGTATGCGGAGTACGCCGTTAAGTATACGGAAACATTAATTATACCGGAAGTAGAAATTCAATTTATGTTTTCTCGATTTGTAGTTTAATTGCTTTGCTGAATACAGCCCAGTTCAACTGCCAGTTTCTCTGCACGGGGAAGGTTTTACCCTCCAGTATTTTAGCACTAAGTTGAGATAAATTGTAGCTTTTTATTAGCATAAAAAACTCAATTTTTTTTGTTTGAGTGAAGTGCCCCCTTTTCCCATAGACTGTCACTTACTGATAATAGTTCAGAGTCAGTTTTGGGAGCTCCAATAGCTCCTTTCATTCTATCTGTCTGTACATCTGCTCTGCACCGATTTGCCAGTTGGGGGCCACTGTGGGATTAGTTAGGGCCAGTTATGGGTAGTACTCTTGCCTGCTTTAGATCTGTCAAGAAATATCCCCATGAGTTTCCCTTTTTAAAAGAGAGCTAACAAAACGGTAAGAGTAGTTACAGAGTGAGGTCTCACAGCCTCTACAACTGCTACGTCATTTGCTTTTAGTGGGCACATCTACTTGGTATCATTTAAATTCGATGCCATCTTCAGATAAAGTATGAGTACTTCAGAACCCTAGCATAAACTATAGAGTTTTAGTACTTGTTATCACTAGTATTTGCATGACTCATCTCTGGCTGATTCCAGGCTCTTACAGAGTGCAAAATAAATGATGTGTTCCACCACCTCTTGTTCTGCCTGTGTAAGAAGGCCAGGCAGGGAATACAATCCAGAATATGACCAATCCCAGACCAGCTGTCTCCAATCATCTCACCTGTGGAAGCAGAGGGAGTACACACGAGGGTCTACCTTGCCCATGATTGACCCTTCATACCTGCCATCTCTTGGGAGAATGTGGAGTCTTGAAGGCCAGTTATAGCGCTGAGAATTGTTTTCTGGTACGGCATCAGTTCTGCAATGTGGCCTGGCTGGTCCTACCCAATGACTGCAGCATATATGGTGAAGCACTGAAGCCATGTCACAAGGTCTGGGACAAGCTTCTTGACTTGGTTCAGGTCCTCTGCCTGGAAGGCCATTATAATGGCTGGGATAGCTAAGGGCAGGTCCATGAAGTCAATACAATCCCTGGATTTTATACGATTCTTCAGGAGTCATAGGATTGCGGCCAGACTTGGTGGTCAGACTTAGAGCAGAGTGAGTTGTGCCTTCCACGCCTGAAGTGATAATCCTGACTCACATAAGCTTGCACCCCAAATAACTGTCAGACCTACTGCTGCTAGTTCCTCTGCCGTGTGCTGAGGATGTGTCACAGCTATAGGGAAAATGGAATAAACTTGCCTTTTCTTGCAAACCATACTATCTGGCTCATGCCTAAGTAACACGTGTGCTGGCCTGCTTGTTCACCTGCCCATGCTGGCAATCAACTAGTCTCCAATCTACCAGGGTTGCTGGCCAATGGCCAGCTGAGTCAATCTAATTGCTTGGGTACTGCGTGACACCAGCACACTCTAGTTGAGCACTAGCCACAGATAGGACAATTATTCTGTTGCAAAAGAGTATATTCTTGCTAATGTCCATGCATGATTTCCATAGTTGTTTGGAGCATTTTGCATATTTTATGTAACAAGTTTAAAATGGTGATAGGATAAAGATAATGCCTCAGATAATGTCAATGACACTACTCCTGTAAAGTCTTCTAGTAATGAATTTGTGCCCACTTGTTATATTTTTGTACCACTGTATAAATATGTGTCTCAAACTCATTAATATACAGCTTTGCTTACATGCTGAATAAATTTATTATGTACAGCTCAAATGTGGATACCATAGTAGCAAATTTCTTGTGCTATCAACACTTGTATAACCTAGGGTGATGTAATAACCCAACTTAATAACTCTGTACACACAGGTGATATGGGAAAATATTGCCTTAAGCCATATCCTGTTTACTTTAATGCATTTCCTATGCAACAGGTATTAGACACTTTTCAGTGCATAATTAATCGATATTATATCCAGTACTCATTACTATGCAGCTTCGCTCGCTCTGCTGAATTATTCTTTGGGTGTTTCAATAGCTAGTTAACTACTTTATAAAATGCTGAGGGTTTACATGCAGTATTTGGTGGTAAATTATGACATCTCTTGGAACTCATCACTTTTAGTGCATACTTAGACACTGTAATGAAGACAAATGGGAGTACCTTGTAGTAATCTTTCTTTGGCAGAAAAGTTCCTCAAAACCAGTTGGCTTCCACTAATTATAGATACAGTTTTGGTCACAAAAAAGATTCCACCACAAGATATAGTACTGGAAGAAGCTAGTTCTGAATATTTATTGTCTATTGTGCAGAGCTTCCATTACAGGCAGCTAATAGCTTTTGACAAATGGAAGTAGTTTTGAACAATAATCAGTCACTGACTAACAACAATTGAGAGACGGTAGAAACCACATGAATATGTAAACAGCTTTGGTCTCCTAGTGGTAACAGTGACGTGTGACTTTCGTGGAATTCTCATATTTTTAACACCACATCGAAAACAAGAAAGCAGTTAGGCTTCATGTACAGAACATTCCATGGGAGTAGCACAAGTTGTTTGGCTACACTTTACAAGTCAATCATATTGCCCTACCTGGACTATTGTAGCTCCTTATGGGATCCCAACCTAAAATATCTTGTCACACACCTAGAAAGCGTCCAGAATTCTGCTCCACATTTAGTGTCTAATGACTAGTCAAAAGACAGCACTACTCCAAAAAAAGAACTGAACTAGCAATCACTTCAAGAAAGACATGGCTTTCTGAAGCTCTTTCGCTGCTACAGAATTCTTAATTAAAGGAAACTCCATCATCCCTCCTCACCTTTTCCAACCACACCCTCGCACAAGCAAATCCCACAAGAATTCCCATCCCCTTTCTAAATGCTTCACAAGGACCAATTACCACAGAAATTCTTTCAGACACTCAGTCGTCGGTTCCTGGAATAAGCTTCTGGATGATATTGCAAAGGCCCCATCAAACTCTAGTTTCAAAAGAAGACTTAGATATTTTATGAAATCTTATCTTTTCCTATTATTTGTTCTCATTTCTATGTTTATTGTTTCAGCCTCACATTCATTGCTTTTTGTTCATTTTGCACACATACTCCCTTCAAAGGAAGATTTTGATAATAGCTTAAGAGTTGACTTTTCCTGTTGCCTGCAGCAAACTTATTAAAAAAAAAAGGTGCCAAACTTTAATCACATTCTGAGGAAACTAAAAGTGAAAGTTCCCGACTCTTTCCCAGCGTAGCAGTTGGGTAAAAGGTCTGGCCTGCGAGATCAAGGACATTGCCTGCAACTGATTATTTGTATCACGATCTTCCCATTAGCTAAAAAATGATCACTTGTGTAGGGATTCTAGTTGTACAAGTAGCCTGGACTTCCAGAGAAGCCTAACCAGCCTACGACTTACTCGTTCCCAAAAAGTCGAGAATATGTACAAAGATCTGTAGTGTTAGAATACTGAATCATGAAAGACCACACCCATCTAATTCATTGAACCGGATATATGCCTAACAAATACTGTTAGCAGACTTTCTCCACATATGACAATATTTTCTGCCAAACCGAAGAATATATTTAAGCTAAAAGACTGAAAAATATCATTGAATATTCAAGAGCTGGAAGATGCCTAATCAAAAGATTTGTACAAAGCAGATATATATCTACAGTACTTTCATCCTAGTTAAACATAACAAGCCTTGACTAGTATTATGTGAAGTTGTAGTCTTAAATTATTTGTAGCAATACAAAATTTGGAGAGAGCAGTTTTAATAGCGTCATAAATTCCCAACGTAAGAATTCTGATGTTGTACTTGTTAAATTTGGAGGACATATTAAGTATTAATGATATAATAGAGAAATAAGTTAGTGGACAATTTTAGTAGTTTCTGTGTTAGAAAATAATGTTTAATTGACCTTCATTGTTGCTTGTAGTATGTAGATGTGATAATCTGTATTACATACGTTAAAATACAAATGTTAACAAAAATATAAATAAATAGAAATTGCAATCCATCTCTAAATGACTTCAATTTTAATGCAAGAACAATAATTTTTATGCATACTCAAATACATGTCAATTTTTGCAGTTCAAACTATTAAAATATAGCTGTTATAACATTATGCATTTAACCTTGTCTGAGATTGTTCTTGTATTTGTTAAGTATGCTGGGCGTGAGGTTGAGTACACTTTGTTTCTTTTGTCCTTCCTTGTCATAGTGTCTAATTCTTGAACTAAGGCTCTTACCTCCAAGTTTTTGTCCCGTAATGTCAGTACAAGTTCAGAGTTTTGATCTTTTGCACACATCCACTACAACAAACACACAAGAATGAAGAAAAACGTAATATAAACTCACAGCACTATAGAAAGCGATATCAACTAATGTTTATGGCATACTATAGTTACATCTCTACCTTGTCAAAGAGATTGTATGCTTCTTGTTCCAAATCATGATTCTCTTTTTCTATGTCCTTCATCTGGACTGTTATTTCTTCAATCTTTCTTTTTGCTGAGTCCAATTCCTTGTTTAGAACATTTGTTTTCATATTTTTGTCCTGTAGGTTCAACTTTAGTTCAGATAATTTATCTTCTGCCGTCATCCACTGTCACAAAATATTAGCATTTGTAAACTATTGTAGAAACTGTTGTTAACTACGCTAAATTTTTTATCTAGAAAGTAGTATAAACCTTGTCAAAAAGGCTGCATGCTTCTTCTTCAAGGTGGCCATTTTCATTTTGCAGTTCCTTCATATTAGCTGTCATTGATTGATGTGTACCTCTCAGTTCATTCAACTCCTGATTCAAATCGAGTGTTTTGTCATGTAAATCCATTTTCAATTCCGACAATTGATCTTTAGCAGTCATCCACTAGTACAAACAAAAATATTCACATTTACTTATGGAAATTTTGTTGTGAATAATTATTAATTATATTAATTTAACTTAAATTAATTTAGTTCTCCTGAAGTTAAAGTTTTAGTACCCATTCAGCTAGATTAGGAAGGCATCATTCAGTTTATTTACTCCTGAAGTAACTACTAGTAGCTAGATACATGATAGCTCACAAATATGTGGTTACTTTTTAGCTTAATTTTCACAAGTACTGGTAGCTTCTGTAACAAATAAGCCATTCTAACTATCTGACCCCACATAAAGCATTGCAGCTAATAAAAAAAACTGTGTCAGGTTTTAAATGATGTACATAAACGGTAATGACACTTCGATACCTTGTAACTTCTTGCCATATTTTGAATAAAAAAAACAACAAGCAAACAGAGAAAGTAAAATACAGGATGTTCAAAGTAATTATCGCACATTTTATTAGCCTAGCCTAAAATGAAGACTTACGTACTGCTGTACTATCTGAACAAACTGTGTAAAGACGAATACTTAAATACTTCCATTGTGCTATATATTTTATCTTAACAGTAGCTATAGTACACAAATCCTTCACATTATGTTGACTAGATATATCAATAATAAGACTTAACTTCGTACATTTACTAATTTATTACTATTAACCTTGTCAAAGAGGCCACAAGCTTCTTCTTCCAGGTTACCATTTTCATTTTGTAGTTCCTCCATGTCAGCTGTCACTGCTTGATTTGCAGCCCTCAGTTCCTCTAGTTCCTGGTTCAAACTGAGTATGTCCATATATTTGTCACACAGATCCAGTTCCAAATCAGACAACTGATCTTTAGCAGTAAATGCATTTGAAAAATAATAACTGCTACTAATGTTGTCAAAGAGGCTACAAGTTTCTTCTTCAAGAGTGCCATTTTCATTGTGTAGTTCCTTCATGTTAGCTGTCATTTCCTGATTTGTAGCTTTCAGCTCATCTAGTTCCTGTTTCAAATCAAGTGTTTCCTTATTTTTGTCACGTAGATCCAGTTCCAGCTCAGACAATTGCTCTTTAGCGGTCATCCACTATGACATAAAATATTACATTTACTTTTGGAAATTGTGTTGTAGAAAATAATTTTTTGTACCAACACTTATCATAATAATTGCTATTAACCTTGTCAAAGAGGCCACAAGCTTCTTCTTCAAGATCACCATTCTCATATTGTAGTATCTCCATGCTAGCTGTCATTGCTTGATTGGTAGCTGTCTGTTCATCTAATTCGTGGTTCAAATCGAGTATTTCCATGTTTTTGTCACATAGATCAAGTTCCAGTTCAGACAACTGATCTTTAGCAGTCATCCACTATGACAAAATATTCAAATTCACTTCTTATGACTATCTATCTTGTAAAAACTGCATTTGAGAAATAATAATTGCTATTAACCTTGTCAAAGAGACCACATGCTTCCTCTTCAAGCACACCATTATTCTCTTCAAGTTCCTTGATGTTAGCTTTCATTGCTTTGTGTGTGGCTTTCATTGTATCTAATTCTTGGTTCAAGATAATGGCCTCCATTTTGTTGTCTGCCAAAGTCTTTTCAAATTCAGACAACTTGTCTTTAGACGTCATCCACTATAACAAAATATTATTTGCTTAGAAATTTCTATATTACTCGTAGAACTTGTACTATAATAAATGTAATTAACCTTGTCAAGGAGGCCACAGGCTACTTTGTCTAAAGCACAATTTTCATTCTCAAGGTCCTTCACATGAGCTTTCAGTGCCTTGTTTGTGGCTTTAACTGCGTCTAATTTCTGGATCAGACCAACAGTCTCACTATGTTTGTCGTGCAGAGTCAATAGAACTTCTGACACTTGGTTTTTTGCTTGAACCAACTGTACAATTCAATTACATTGCAATAGAATTTTACATAGTTCATTGTTTTAGTAATAGTATATACCTTGTGAAAAAGACCAGTTTCTCTTTCTTTCATAATTTTGTAGCCATGTTTCATTTCCTCTGCTTCAGTTGCCTTTTTGCTCAATACCAGATTCTCTTCTTTCAGTTCCTCTACATTGCTCTCCATTGCACTAATCATCATTTCCTTGTCCATGAGAGTCTGTTCTAGTTCAGAGCAGCGACTCTTAGCCAGCATCAACTAGTAGTATTAACAATATTATATAATGTACACATGAAATATGTGGAATAAACAAAATATGTGTAGTATTTTACAATATAATAAGTTACTACATACTTTCTCGTCCAAGATTGTATTTTCCGAGTTGGAAAGTACCAAGGCCTTGTTTTGTTTGTATAAGTCAGCTTTAAGTTTCAGAGTTTCGTCCTAGAACAATATAATAGGTATATAAAATGCTTTCACCATAAAACTATTATATGCATGATTTGATGATTTAGCTATAGCTTGTAATTATACACATTTAGAATACATATCTTATTAGTTTCTATAGGTTTCCCTCTGTCAGAGTTTATGTTTTCATTCAACTTACAAATATGTGTATACAATTTTCAGCATCATTTTTAAGATAGCACAAACTAATTTAAAATAGAACTAATAACTAATTTTCTATAACACCCAATGTTATGCTAATTATAGAAACTTAACCGAAAGATTATACTTCTTGCGAATTACTCTATTTTCTCTATTTAATTTGTTAGTTTGATATTATTATAATTATTTCAGCCAAGAATAACAGAATCATCATTAATAAAATAGAACTTAACCATAACAACTGAGAACAGTCATGTTCATAAATGTAGCTAAAAATTTTGTCATCTCTTAACTGTTAGCTACACTACTGCAAGTGGTGACCCTTGCAGTTTATCACTAACTCCACAATTGAATATAATTTAAACATACTTGCTTAGATCTGCGTTCCTTTTGGAAATTAAGTTCTACGTTCCTGAAATCCTTAACCATTTCGTCGTGTATTTCCTTCCATTCCACCACGTGTTCCAGAACACCGCGCACTTTAGCCTGCGGAGTAATTATTTTTTATCAATGAAACGTTAGCTAATTAATGTTTAGACGTTTTATCTGGTATACCTTAACGGCAGATACTTCATCCGGAGTAGTAGTCAGGTTGTCGCCAATCAGTTTCGGACATTGGCTAGAAAAGTGATTAATTTTGATAAAAGGTAGCATAATAGTACTGTATAGTTTACCTCATCTGTTGAAGCGCTACATAGTCACTTTTCATCTCCGCTTCCATTCGTCCAGCCATCATACAGAGATCCCAGACCTATCTATCCAAAAGATTGATGGGAGCTCACTTGAGTGTATAAATGTGTCCAACAAAAGTCCCTAAACACCTTTCAAAAGTCACCAACACCACCAACACCGATAATTCACAAACTGAATTACAAAAGCGTATAGCGTTTAGGAACTCTGTTAAATAGGTAGAGAGATAGCGTTTCAGACATGCGCTCTCTAGACGCTCGTCACAAAGCATGCGCAAGGAGGAAGCAATCTGAATTCAAGGCCGAGAAGCGGGTAGTCTCGCGGGGCCAGACCCTTTACCATACCAGAGCGAGGAAAGGGTCTGGTCACAAGTGAGGAGAGGTGCGCTGTACAGGATCCACGAATTCCTTGGGGAAAATGCAGTGTTAATCATAGCTCCAAATTACCACCAAATTACCACAAAACGTGAATAGGAAGCGTTTCGCTTATTGCTCTGTCCTCACAGTTCGCTGTTTAACTGGCTCCGTTTAACTATGGGGAGTTCTTCTTTATGCAGAAGTGACTTATCTTCTTGTCAGGTGAAGAGAAGAAATATTCCAATTATGCTATATTCTGACAAATTTCTGACATCTTCAAAAATATTATATCACAAAACCTACACAAGTATCTGTCTCTATGGATCTCTAATATTTCATCCAAGGTCACTCCCAACTTCTTTTCAGCTTCATTCTCTAAGATAGAAGCGAACTGTGACAGCAGGGCAATAAGTGCAATGCTTCTAATTAGCGTTTTGTGGTAATTTAGTGCTATGATTAACACCGCATTTTCCCCAGGAATTCGTGGGTCCTGTACAACGCAACCCCCCTCCCCCCCTCACTTGACCAGACCCTTTACTCGCTTTGGGTTTGGTAAAGGCGATCTGGCCCCACGAGACTAAGGAAGCGGCTAGCGCTTGAATTCTAGCAATACTGGCAAGTTTTAATGTAACAACTACTTATAATATAATGTCCTTCAGTAATCTTTCAGTATAGTGAGCCCCAGAAACAATCTGAGACACAGAAACAATCTTCAATGATCTATCCACCACTCTCTAAAAACTAGGTATAGTTTAATAAGCTGCAAGTTAATCACACAGTGTGCAGAATGCTATTGCACTCCAAATTTGCATCAGTTGCACATTGGAATAGCAGGATTAAAATTTAGAATAATTGAGAGAAAAAAACTTTATAACAAATAAAACTCCCAGCTTCATTTTCATAATGTGTTGCCTAGTACTTTGAGAAGAAAGCTCACTGCTTTTAGAATTACAACCATGAATTGAACATTGCAAGTAGCTACATAGCTAAGTGTCAAATTTGAAATTGAGTGGCAAGCAATTCTTGGCATTTTTAGGGATAAGAACGGGTTTGCTACCCTATAAATTTTCTAAATTTTCTAGTTTTTTATTAACGTTAAGCAAATCGAAATAATTTGATCATTGCTCTATTATTATTATAAGTAACGTTTATATTTGCTAATTATGTTATTTTAATTATTATTTGATACTTTATTAATAATATTTCAACAATCACTCCTTCTAAAAAATTCTAAAGAGTTTTAAGTTTTGGGGGTTCAGATTGTTTTGCAATATTCAATAGAAGTAGCTACGAGGTAGTAGTAGGAGCCTGTTATTTGATAGTATGTGCTAAAAAAAATGCTGTGGAATATAACCTCATTGATCTGTAAGCTGCCTAGCCATCTATAATCTCTATACTTTTTTCATAAAGGTAGCTAATGTTTATATCAATATTGTTTTAGTTTAGAGATTCCAGATTTCTTAGTTTTAGTTATTCATACCAAAACATTATCTTGAATGTTTAGTTTTAGTTTTTTTTCCAAATTCTCCCTGAAGATTTAGTTATTTTTTATTTTTTTCTTCAATGTTATGTAGAAGATTTAGTTAGTTATACTATCAATTGACTTAGTTTTGGTTAATTTATGTTGTCTCTCAAATTCTGCAATAATGAGACTCCTTAAAGAAAGTAGTATAAGTAGTATTCCAAAATAACTTCAAAAATAGCATATCTCTATGTAATCTTGGGTATTATAAATAAAGAATGATATTTTTATATAGTTAAGAGAATTACTTGACAGCAATTTATGTCTTCATTTAACTGACATAGCTAATTCAAAGTGAATTGCTTGCAATAAAAATTTATTTGCTTAGTAACTATTAACTTTTGTCATCCACTATAGCTACTAATTATTATCCAATTTACTGTCTTTTAAAATATTTAGTTCTAGTTTTTTCATGTTCTCTACAGCTTAGTTTTAGTTATTCTTACCAAAAGTAGAATACCCACAAACTAAGGGGTTTTGGTTTTAGTTTTAGCAACATTAGTTTATTATTATTCTAAAGCTTATGAACTAAGGTTTCCAGTGGTTTTAATTGTGTCTCTCTAAACAGAATAAAACAGAAGATACGGCCAGCAAATGACATCTCATGAATATTAATGAGCTTACAGACAAGTATTACCAAAACAACACATTTCTACTAGTCAGATTTTGGTACATATTTAGTATGTTGAACATAATGTGGAACAGTATCGGAATCCATCATAAAACCTTTTGTAGCAATTATTTTAGGGTTAAACCTTATAATAACTGGACTAGCTACCAGCGTTACCTATGCTACAAGAGCTACCTAAGTTACCAGTACTACCTATACTTCTACCCAGGGCTACCTAAGCTACCAGTGATACCTATACTGCTAGTACTACTTATGCTACCAGTGCTACCTATACTACCAGTGCTACCTAAGCTACCAGTGATACCTATACTGCTAGTACTACTTATGCTACCAGTGCTACCTATACTACCAGGGCTACCTAAGCTACCAGTGATACCTATACTGCTAGTACTACTTACGCTACCAGTGCTACCTATACTACCAGTGCTACCTATACTACCAGTGCTACCTAAGCTACCAGTGATATCTATGCTGCTAGTACTACTTATGCTACCAGTGCTACCTATACTACTAGTGCTACCTATACTACCAGTGCTACCTAAGCTACCAGTGATACCTATACTGCTAGTACTACTTATGCCACCAGTGCTACCTATACTATCAGTGCTACCTATACTACCAGTGCTACCTAAGCTACCAGTGATACCTATACTGCTAGTACTACTTATGCTACCAGTGCTACCTATACTACCAGGGCTACCTAGGCTACCAGTGATACCTATACTGCTAGTACTACTTACGCTACCAGTGCTACCTATACTACCAGTGCTACCTATACTACCAGTGCTACCTAAGCTACCAGTGATACTTATGCTGCTAGTATTACTTATACTACCAGTGTTACCTATACTACCAGTGCTACCTATACTACCAGTGCTACGTAAGCTACCAGTGTTATCCATACTACCAGTGCTATCAGTGTCACCAATACTACCATTAATATCTATAGCTATGCTGCTATGTGCCGTAGTAGTATTATAATGATATTCATGAATTGTGACCAAGGTATAGCCGCAACAATGCAAAATAAATTAATGTGGCATACAAGGGGCAATGTTTACTATTCACTTTTTTTTTTCAATATCACATGATTCTCATGAGTCTCTGATTGTGAAATTTGTGTGTAGTAAATTAAACTCAACTAAATAAAAGAATGGTGAATATAAATTGAATTAGTGAAGTTAGATTGCTTATAAGAATATTAATTCAGCAATCTTGTATTTGTTGGTAGTTGAACACGATCTGCTGTCAAGTAGCTACACTACAGGAAATTGTAGGAAGACAACCATCATTGACATTATTAGCTACTAGACAAAACAATTGGACATAAAAGTGGTGCATTGTTTGAGCAATAGTATATATGACCATATTACAGAGGATTGTCCCTTGACATTAATTACAAATAGCTACTTACAGCTGTCCTCATAATTTTTTATGTACTAATCTAAGCCAATAATTAGATACACAGTAAACTTTACCCAAACACGATTACAATACAACCAGAAGTCTAAATAATGCTATAAAAAGGATTACCAGTAACTTAAATGATCACAGTCTACGGCTGACACAGAATATATAGCTACATTACTATGGTTGCTCCATGTGTGATATTATTGTTGAGTACCTACATTTGTAGCTTGTCTTCGGCACAAAACCAGAGCAGTTCAAGTCCAGTACTCTTGCCACCAATTCAGCAGACATCAGGTGATGGAAATATTTGTACAATAGACAGTACAGTGAATATCCAAATGAGGGAGTCTATAGCTAGAGGTATAGAGATATTTGAGCGGCCATGTTCATGTGGCAGCAGCAGGTGGACCAGAGTAGCCTATCTGAACATGTCTGAAGCTAGCACAACTTGCCCGTCTTCTCTATCTCTCCATTCCATCCAATTCGTGGCTGTGGAAGGAGGTCTGGTCCTGGAGTGTGTGACTCTGTCCTCTATCCAGTCCAGCATGCTTACTCTCGAGTGTGTGGAAGAATAATAGCCTACCAGAAAGGCACTCCTGATGCCTTTGCTGAGTATTTCAACACATTTGGAGCCAACACAATAGACCAAGTATATGTGGATGGAATATCACTGACTCACGGACCAGCTGGATCGAGAAGTCACCTGTGGACATTCGCTGCAGCTCTTAACCAACACAGTACTATTACAGTGGCAATATGTTCATGCACTCGTGACAGTGAGAACTGGCCTCATCAATTACCTAGCTTTGTTGGAAACAATTATTTCTGTGATACTGGAAATCTTGGATCAGAATTGTCTCATGCTACTTATTATATCAATAATCCATTGTGGGATGGAATAGGATGTGCCTCAGGGAGTTCCTGTTGCCAGTTCAACACACCCCCATGGTTCTGTAAATCTCTTCCTGAGGCTACCACAGAGAGTTTGGAAATGAGATTGTGCCATGGGCAGTTCCCTAATGATGAAGATGTAATCATTAGTCTCGTGGAAATTTTTGTGATGTAGAATGAACTAGTCACAAAGGAGATATTCCATTCCTCTTCTTCCTCTTCCCCCCACCCCCACCCCCTCCCCCCTCACACACACATAGCTACACACTTGTGTTACGAATTATTTGATTGAGATTATCATCATAGCTAAAAATTTTAATTTTTATATTTACTACTCAGTTTAATAATAATTATAATAACAATAGCTAATTATAATAATAATAATAACAATAAAACAATAATAATAATAATAGTAGTAATAATAACAATAATAATAATAATTATTATTATCGTTGTTATTATTATTGTAGATTGACTCAATTTCCACTTTGATATACTGATCAATTATAGCCAACTCTAATAGCTACTGTGAAATTATACTGATATAAACAAGTTTAAATTTCTGATTTCATCTGAAATTGAGCATTGTTTTGTAGTAGCCAACACAATCAGATATTATCTCTCAGATACATGAAAATAATAACAACTCTTGCATAACACAACAAATCTGTGTTTGTAGCTTAATTCCACCATAACTAGTTAGCTATGTCTCCCTCGTGTAGCAATTTGATGTTATTTTTTAAAAAGGTAGGAGGGGAGGGGCTACCATTTGCTTCCCGGGACTATTACTAATGATTTTTTTGTTTTATTGCATAACATAGCATATATGTTGCTATTAGCTACGGACTAGCTATTGGCAGAATAATTAGATATTGATGTTCTTGCTATTAGCTAATAGCTACTCATCTTCACACCACACACTGCTAAATAGAATGAATGTCGCCTGGTCTAGTTAGTACACATTAACAATTAACTATTCTAGAAATCAATATCAATAAATTTATTGTCCATTATTGAAGACATAACACATGTTGATGAAAGAGATTACTGGTAATAAGCCACATAATACATTGTAAATCAATTACTGTCTTTGTGGGTGGTTCAATATGCAGGATGATGAAGTTGTATAATCAAGATGGTAGTGTAACTGAGGAGTCTATACAATATAGAATAATATGTATCGTATACAAGCCAGATCTGCATTAAATACTTTCACTTCTTCGGTTTGCTGTACCCACAACAACGTCAGCACCCTCAGGGCGTTCCTCGTTGTTGGTCCTGACTTTCTTAGCATTACCACAAGCAACATCACAAAGAAGCAGTGAGTAGATGTGCATCTCAGAGTCTGGCTTCACCTTGAGGTGGGCGTCGACTGGGTCAAACCGAAGAATATATGTAAGCTAAAAGACTGAAAATTATCATTGAATATGCAAGAGCTGGAAGATGCCTAATCAAAAGATTTGTACAAAGCAGATATATTTCTAGAGTACTTTCATCCTAGTTAAACACTAACAAGCCTTGACTAGTATTATGTGAAGTTGTAGTCTTAAATTATTTGTAGCAATACAAAATTTGGAGAGAGCAGTTTTAATAGCGTCATAAATTCCCAACGTAAGAATTCTGATGTTGTACTTGTTAAATTTGGAGGACATATTAAGTATTAATGATATAATAGAGAAATAAGTTAGTGGACAATTTTAGTAGTTTCTGTGTTAGAAAATAATGTTTAATTGACCTTCACCGTTGCTTGTAGTATGTGGATGTGATAATCTGTATTACATACGTTAAAATACAAATGTTAACAAAAATATAAATAAATAGAAATTGCAATCCATCTCTAAATGACTTCAATTTTAATGCAAGAACAATAATTTTTATGCATACACAAATACATGTCAATTTTTGCAGTTCAAACTATTAAAATATAGCTGTTATAACATTATGCATTTAACCTTGTCTGAGATTGTTCTTGTATTTGTTAAGTATGCTGGGTGTGAGGTTGAGTACACTTTGTTTCTCTTTTTCTTCCTTGTCATAGTGTCTAATTCTTGAACTAAGGCTCTTAACTCCAAGTTTTTGTCCTGTAGTGTTAGTACAAGTTCAGAGTTTTGATCTTTTGCACACATCCACTACAACAAACATACAAGAATGAAGAAATACATAATGTGTTGTCAAGAAGCTCACAGCACTATAGAAAGCGATATCAACTAATTTTTTTGATGGCATACTATAGCTACATCTCTACCTTGTCAAAGAGATTGTATGCTTCTTGTTCCAATTCATGATTCTTTTTTTCGATGTCCTTCATCTGGACTGTTATTTCTTCCATCTTTCTCTTTGCTGAGTCCAGTTCCTGGTTTAGAACAGTTGTTTTCATATTTTTGTCCTGTAGGTTCAATTTTAGTTCAGATAATTTATCTTCTGCCGTCATCCACTGTCACAAAATATTAGCATATGTAAACTATTGTAGAAATTCTTGTTAACTATGCTAAATTTTTTATCTAGAAAGTAGTATAAACCTTGTCAAAAAGGCTACATGCATCTTCTTCAAGGTGGCCATTTTCATTTTGCAGTTCCTTCATATTAGCTGTCATTGATTGATGTGTACCTCTCAGTTTAATCAACTCCTGATTCAAATCGAGTGTTTTGTCATGTAAATCCATTTTTAATTCAGACAATTCATCTTTAGCAGTCATCCACTACGACAAAATATTCACATTTACTTATGGAAATTTTGTGGTGAATAATTATTAATTATTTTAATTTAACTTAAATTAATTTAGTTCTCCTGAAGTTAAAGTTTTAGTACCCATTCAGCTAGATTAGGAAGGCATCATTCAGTTTATTTACTCTTGAAGTAACTACTAGTAGCTAGATACATGATAGCTCACAAATATGTGGTTACTTTTTAGCTAATTTTCACAAGTACTGGTAGCTTCTGTAACAAATAAGCCATTCTAACTATCTGACCCCACATAAAGCATTGCAGCTAATAAAAAAAAAACTGTGTCAGGTTTTAAATTATGTACATAAAAGGTAATGACACTTCGATACCTTGTAACTACTTGCCATATTTTGACTAAAAACAACAACAAGCAAACAGAGAAAGTAAAATACAGGCTGTTCAAAGTTATTATCGCACATTTTATTAGCCTAGCCTAAAATGAAGACTTACGTACTGCTGTACTATCTTAACAAACTGTGTAAAGACGAATACTTAAATACTTCCATTGTGCTATATATTTTATCTTAACAGTAGCTATAGTACACAAATCCTTCACATCATGTTGACTAGATAATATCAATAATAAGACTTAACTTCGTATATTTACTAATTTATTACTATTAACCTTGTCAAAGAGGCCGCAAGCTTCTTCTTCCAGGTTACCATTTTCATTTTGTAGTTCCTCCATGTCAGCTGTCACTGCTTGATTTGCTGCCCTCAGTTCATCTAATTCCTGGTTCAAACTGAGTATGTCTATATATTTGTCACACAGATCCAGTTCCAAATCAGACTACTGATCTTTAGCAGTAAATGCATTTGAAAAATAATAACTGCTACTAATGTTGTCAAAGAGGCTACAAGTTTCTTCTTCAAGAGTGCCATTTTCATTTTGTAGTTCCTTCATGTTTGCTGTCATTTCCTGATTTGTAGCTTTCAGCTCATCTAGTTCCTGTTTCAAATCAAGTGTTTCCTTATTTTTGTCACGTAGATCCAGTTCCAGCTCAGACAATTGCTCTTTAGCGGTCATCCACTATGACATAAAATATTACATTTACTTTTGGAAATTGTGTTGTAGAAAATAATTTTTTGTACCAACACTTATCGTAATAATTGCTATTAACCTTGTCAAAGAGGCCACAAGCTTCTTCTTCAAGACCACCATTCTCATATTGTAGTTTCTCCATGCTGCTAGCTGTCATTGCTTGATTGGTAGCTGTCTGTTCATCTAATTTGTGGTTCAAATCGATGTTTTTGTCACGTAGATCAAGTTCCAGTTCAGACAACTGATCTTTAGCAGTCATCCACTATGACAAAATATTCAAATTCACTTCTTATAACTATCTATCTTGTAAAAACTGCATTTGAGAAATAATAATTGCTATTAACCTTGTCAAAGAGACCACATGCTTCCTCTTCAAGCACACCATTATCTTCTTCTAGTTCCTTAATGTTAGCTTTCATTGCTTTGTGTGTGGCTTTCATTGTATCTAATTCTTGGTTCAAGATAATGGCCTCCATTTTGTTGTCTGCCAAAGTCTTTTCAAATTCAGACAACTTGTCTTTAGACGTCATCCACTATAACAAATATTATTTGCTTAGAAATTTCTATATTACTCGTAGAACTTGTACTACAATAAATGTGATTAACCTTGTCAAGGAGGCCACAGGCTACTTTGTCTAAAGCACAATTTTCATTCTCAAGGTCCTTCACATGAGCTTTCAGTGCCTTGTTTGTGGCTTTAACTGCGTCTAATTTCTGGATCAGACCAATAGTCTCACTATGTTTGTCCTGCAGAGTCAATAGAACTTCTGACACTTGGTTTTTTGCTTGAACCCACTGTACAATTCAATTACATTGTAATAGAATTTTACATAGTTCATTGTTTTAGTAATAGTATATACCTTGTGAAAAAGACCAGTTTTTCTTTCTTTCATAATTTTGTAGCCATGTTTCATTTCCTCTGCTTCAGTTGCCTTTTTGTTCAATACCAGATTCTTTTCTTTCTGTTCCTCTACATTGCTCTCCATTGCACTAATCATCATTTCCTTGTCCATGAGAGTCTGTTCTAGTTCAGAGCAGCGACTCTTAGCCAGCATCAACTAGTAATATTGACAATATTATATAATGTATGTACACATGAAATATGTGGAGTAAACAAAATATGTGTAGTATTTTACAATATAGTAGTTACTACATACTTTCTCATCCAAGATTGTATTTTCCGAGTTGGAGAGTACCAAGGCCTTGTTTTGTTTGTATAAGTCAGCTTTAAGTTTCAGAGTTTCGTCCTAGAACAATATAATAGGTAAATAAAATGCTTTCACCATAAAACTATTATATGCATGATTTGATGATTTAGCTATAGCTTGTAATTATACACATTTAGAATACCTATCTTATTAGTTTCTATAGGTTTCCCTCTGTCAGAGTGTGCTAAGCTAATGTTTTCATTCAACATACAAATATGTGTATACAATTTTATGCATCATTTTTAAGATAGCACAAACTAATTTAAAATAGAACTAATAACTAATTTTCTATAACACCCAATATTATGCTAATTATAGAAACTTAACCGAAAGATTATACTTCTTGCGAATTACTCTATTTTCTCTATTTTATTTGTTAGTTTGATATTATTATAATTATTTCAGCCAAGAATAACAGAATCATCATTAATAAAATAGAACTTAACCATAACAACTGAGAACAGTCATGTTCATAAATGTAGCTAAAAATGTGGTCATCTCTTAACTGTTAGCTACACTACTGCAAGTGGTGACCCTTGCAGTTTATCACTAACTCCACAATTGAATATAATTTAAACATACTTGCTTAGATCTGCGTTCCTTTCGGAAATTAAGTTCTACATTCCTGAAATCCTTAACCATTTCGTCGTGTATTTCCTTCCATTCCACCACGTGTTCCAGAACACGGCGCACTTTAGCCTGCGGAGTAATTATTTTTTATCAATGAAACGCTAGCTAATTAATGTTTAGACATTTATCTGGTATACCTTAACGGCAGATACTTCATCCGGAGTAGTAGTCAGGTTGTCGCCAATCAGTTTCGGACATTGGCTAGAGAAGTGATTAATTTTGATAAAAGGTAGCATAATAGTACTGTATAGTTTACCTCATCTGTTGAAGCGCTACATAGTCACTTTTCATCTCCGCTTCCATTCGTCCAGCCATCATACAGAGATCCCAGACCAATCTATCCAAAAGATTGATGGGAGCTCACTTGAGTGTATAAATGTGTCCAACAAAAGTCCCTAAACACCTTTCAAAAGTCACCAACACCACCAACACCGATAATTCACAAACTGAATTACAAAAGCGTATAGCGTTTAGGAACTCCGTTAAATAGGTAGAGAGATAGCGTTTCAGACATGCGCTCTCTAGACGCTCGTCACAAAGCATGCGCAAGGAGGAAGCCATCTAAATTCAATAAGGCCAAGAAGCGGGTAGTCTCGCGGGGCCAGACCCTTTACGATACCAAAGCGAGGAAAGGGTTTGGTCAAGTGAGGAGTTGTGCGCTGTACAGAATCCACGAAGGGAAAATGCAGTGTTAATCATAGCTCCAAATTACCACCAAATTACCACAAAACGTAAATGTGACCGGTTTTGGGAAAATCGGCCTAAACGCGGCAAACAATTTTTTTCAGTATCCCGGGTAAAGCCTTATGGGTCGATTTTTTTCGAAAAAAATTTTATGGCAGAAATGGATAGACACCAGTTAGCTCTAGCTTATGACGCAGTTGTAAGCTCTGGCGTGCTCTAGAACTCACACTAGGAGGCTAGAAACACTAGCCAGTTGGACTCGTGTACGGAGAGTTGCTAAGAAATTATTGGCTGGCTTTTCACTAACAGCCGGGAGGAAAAAACTGTTAGCTTGAGGAAGGCATCCAAAGGCCCCGTGCAGCCTACGGGTAGAAATAATTAGAAAACTTTAGATGCCGCGTTTAGCCGGTGATTTTCACAAATCCGGGTCAAAAATAAGAAGCGTTTGCAATTATTGCTCTGTCCTCACGTTCGCTTGTGTGTTTGAAACTGGCTCGTTTAACCCCTATGGGGATTTCTTGTTTATGCAGAAGTGACTTATCTTCTGGTTAGGGATGAAAGAAGAAATATCTAAATTATGCTATATCTGACGAATTTCTGGACATCTCAAAAAATCATATCACAAACCTACACAAGTACCTGTCTCTATGGATCTCTAAAATTTCATCCCAGGTCACTCCCAACTTCTTTTCAGCTTCATTATCTAGATAGAAAGCAACTGTGACAGCAGGGAAAATAAGCGCAAACTTTAATTCCGTTTGTGGTAATTTGGTGATATGATTAACACCCGTATTTCCCAGGAATTCGTGGGTCCTGTACAACGCAAATCCCCCCCCCCCCACCCCCCACCCCCCCACCCCCCCCCCCCCCCCCCACCCCCCCCCCCCCCCCCCCCCCCCCCCCCCCCCCCCCCCCCCCCCCACCCCCCCCCCCCCCCCCACCCTCCCCGCCTCACTTGACCAGACCATTTCCTCGCTTTGAGTCGGTTAAAGGGTCTGGCCCCGCGAGACTAAGAAGCGGGCTTGCGCTTGAATTCTAGCAGTACTCTTATTTTGGCAAGTTCTAATGTAACAACTACTTTATATAATATAATATCGTCCAGTAATCTGGAGGCATGCTAACAGTTCTTTAGTATAGTGAGCCCCAGAAACAATCTGAGCCACAGAAACAATCTTCAATGATCTATCCACCACTCTCTAAAAGATACCCTTGCCCATAATATTGGGGATCACAACCATAGCGCTTGGCCTGGAATGGCAGATTCTTCACTGATTACACTACACAAGAGCCTAAACCAGGAGTTTTAAATTTCCTGGACATGCAATTAAAACCACAAGACATTTGCATGCTATCTTATGCTCTTCATTCTTAATGACCAAAGCATTTAGCTATATAAAAAAAAAAACATTAATATTTCCTAAGTTTTGATCTGTATATCAGAAGATATTTCAGTGATTGTATTATTATGGCAATTTTAGTGTAAGAACTCGCCAATCACCTAGGTAAATCAAGTATAATAATCAAGATTAGCCCTTATAAGGCAAGAAAATAGATTGAAGTAGTGTAGTTAATAGTTATTGTGAATTTCTTACCACACATAACAGTTCACACAATAATAAATCAAGTGTGTGGTATATGCTTTTTATGTGATTGGCTATCTATATAAAAATACGCTAGCGCAGCAAATAGATAAAATTGCACTTAGCTATGTAGCTACTTGCATTGTTCAATTCATGGTTGTATTTCTAAAAGCAGTGAGCTTTCTTCTCAAAGTACTAGGCAACACATTATAAAAATGAAGCTGGGAGTTTTATTTGTTATAAAATATATTTAAGTTTTTTCTCTCAATTGTTCTAAATTTTAATCCTGCTATTCCAATGTGCAACTGATGCAAATTTGGAATGCAATAGCATAAGATACTTATCCATGGTTTCCCTTTTCTGCTCTCTTTCTTCCTGAGTCACCACCATCACTGTTTTTCTTATTCCTCTTGGATTCCCTTCTTGTCTACCTCTCCTGCTCCCTCTGTCCTTTATGTGTATTTTCTCTCACTTGTTCATTAAAGTAGTTACATTAGTCAGCTTTTTCTCACATGCTTCTATGTTAATTCACCCTTGCATTTTGTGTCTGGCTTATACCCATTATGTTAGCTGCTGCAGATGAACACTCTTTCCCAACTCAGTTCAGTGACCCAGTTTTCATTTTTTTTAAATACAATAGGTTAATATATCACTTCAAAATACTCTAAGCCTTTAGATCTCAGCGGTTTAATGTGCGTACGCACCGGCAAACAGGCAAATAACAGCCGTAGATTCGAACCAAGATGGCAGCTTTTTTCTGCAATTTTATCACCTTGTCAAATGTCCCCTCTCCCCCCCCCCCCCCCCCCCCCCCCCCCCAATTCAATTCAAGTAATGACTGATCTTTGCCAACTCTAATCAGCTTGCCAATTACCTATTGATGACTACACACCGCCGTTATTTGCCGTTGCCGTGTCGTAAATTGTCGTTATTTGCTGCGCTAGCGTATATTCAATAGAAGTAGCCACGAGGCAGTAGTAGGAACCTGTTATCTGATCATATGTGCGAAAAATACGGTGGAATATAACTTTATTGACCTGTAAGCTGCCTAGCCATCTATAATCTCTATACTTTTTATCATAAAGGTAATGTTTATATCAGTATTGTTTTGGTTTATAGATTCCAGATTTCTTAGTTAGTTATTCATACAAAAAAATTATCTTGAATGATTCTCCCTGAAGATTTAGTTATTTTTTAGTTTTTCTTCAATATCATGTAGAAGATTTAGTTAGTTATAGTCAATTGACTTAATTTTGGTTAATTTATGTTGTCTCTCAAATTTTGCAATAATGAGACTCCTTAAAGAGATTAGTACAGGTAGTATTCCAAAATAACTTCAAAAATAGCATATCTCTATGAAATCTTGGGTATTATAAATAAAGAATGATATTTTTATATAGTTAAGAGAATTACTTGGACGGCAATTTATGTCTTCATTTAGCTGACATAGCTAATTCAAGGTGAATTGTTTGCAATAAAAATTTATTTCCTAAGTAACTATTAGCTTTTGTCATCCACTATACTAGCTAGTAGTTTTAATTATTATTGAATTTACTGTCTTCTAAAATATTTAGTTTTAGTTTTTTCACGTCCTCTACAGCTTAGTTTTAGTTATTCTTACCAAAAGTAGAATACCCAAAAACTAAGGGGTTTTGGTTTTAGTTTTTTAGCAACATTAGTTTATTATCATTTTAAAGCTAAGGTTTCCAGTGGTTTTAATTGTGTCTCTCTAAACAGAATAAAACAGAAGATACGGCCAGCAAATGACATCTCATGAATATTAATTAGCTTACAGACAAGTATTACCAAAACAACACATTTCTACTAGTCAGATTTTGGTAGATTTTTAGTATGTTGAACATAATGTGGAACAGTGTCGGAATCCATCATAAAACCTTTTGTAGCAATTATTTTAGGGTTAAACCTTATAGCGACTGGACTAGCTACCAGTGTTACCTATGCTACCAGAGCTACCTATGTTACCAGTACTACCTATACTACTACCAGGGCTACCTAAGCTACCAGTGATACCTATGCTGCTGGTACTACTTATGCTACCAGTGCTACCTATACTACCAGTGCTACCTATACTACCAGTGCTACCTATACTACCTGGGCTACCTAAGCTACCAGTGATACCTATGCTGCTAGTACTACTTATGCTACCAGTGCTACCTATACTACCAGTGCTACCTATACTACCAGTGCTACCTATACTACCTGGGCTACCTAAGCTACCAGTGATACCTATGCTGCTAGTACTACTTATGCTACCAGTGCTACCTATACTACCAGTGCTACCTATACTACCAGTGCTACCTATAGCTACTAGTGCTACTTAAGCTACCAGTGTTATCCATACTACCAGTGCTATCAGTGTTATCAATACTACCATTAATATCTATAGTTATGCTGCTATGTGCCGTAGTATTATTATAATGATATTCATGAATTGTGACCAAGGTATAGCCACAACAATGCAAAATAAATTAATGTGGCATACAAGGGGCAATGTTTACTATTCACTTATAGTTTTCAATATCACATGATTCTCATGAGTCTCTGATTGTGAAATATGTGCCTAGTAAATTAAACTCAACTAAATAACAGAATGGTGAATATAAATTGAATCAGTGAAGTTAGATTGCTTATAAGAATATTAATTCAACAATCTTGTATTTGTTGGTAGTTGAACACGATCTGCTGCCAAGTAGCTACACTACATGAAATTGTAGGAAGACAACCATCATTGACATTATTAGCTACTAGACAAAACAATTGGACATAAAAGTGGTGCATTGTTTGAGCAATAGTATATATGACCATATTACAGAGGATTGTCCCTTGACATTGATTACAAATAGCTACTTACAGCTGTCCTCATAATTTTGTATGGACTAATCTAAGCCAATAATTAGGTACATAGTAAACTTTACCCAAACACGATTACAATACAACCAGAAGTCTAAATAATGCTATAAAAAGGATTACCAGTAACTTAAATGATCACAGTCTACGGCTGACACAGAATATATAGCTACATTACTATGGTTGCTCCATGTGTGATATTATTGTTGAGTACCTACATTTGTAGCTTGTCTTCGGCACAAAACCAGAGCAGTTCAAGTCCAGTACTCTTGCCACCAATTCAGCAGACATCAGGTGATGGAAATATTTGTACAATAGACAGTACAGTGAATATCCAAATGAGGGAGTCTATAGCTAGAGGTATAGAGATATTTGAGTGGCCATGTTCATGTGACAGCAGCAGGTGGACCAGAGTAGCCTATCTGAACATGTCTGAAGCTAGCACAACTTGCCCGTCTTCTCTATCTCTCCATTCCACTCCAATTCATGGCTGTGGAAGGAGGTCTGGTCCTGGAGTGTGTGACTCTGTCCTCTATCCAGTCCAGCATGCTTACTCTCGAGTGTGTGGAAGAATAATAGCCTACCAGAAAGGCACTCCAGATGCCTTTGCTGAGTATTTCAACACATTTGGAGCCAACACAATAGACCAAGTATATGTGGATGGAATATCACTGACTCACGGACCGGCTGGATCGAGAAGTCACGTGTGGACATTCGCTGCAGCTCTTAACCAACAGTACTATTTCAGTGGCAATATGTTCATGCACTCGTGACAGTGAGAACTGGCCTCATCAATTACCTAGCTTTGTTGGAAACAATTATTTCAGTGATACCGGAAATCTTGGATCAGAATTATCTCATGCTACTTATTATATCAATAATCCATTGTGAGATGGAATAGGATTAATTCCACCATAACTAATTAGCTATGTCTCCCTTGTGTAGCAATTTGACTTCTTTTTTTTTAAAGACGGTAGGAGGGGAGGGGCTACAATTTGCTTCCAGGGACTATTACTAATGATTTTTTTGTTTTGTTGCATAACATAGCATATATGTTGCTATTAGCTACGGACTAGCTATTGGCAGAATAATTAGATATTGATGTTCTTGCTATGAGCTAATAGCTACTCATCTTCACACCACACACTGCTAAATAGAATGAATGTCGCCTGGTCTAGTTAGTACACATTAACAATTAAGTATTCTAGAAATCAATATCAATAAATTATTGTCCATTATTGAAGACATAACACATGTTGATGAAAGGGATTACTGGTAATAAGCCACATAATATTGTAAATCAATTACTGTCTTTGTGGGTGGTTCAATATGCAGGATGATGAAGTTGTATAATCAAGATGGTAGTGAAACTGAGGAGTCTATACAATATAGAATAATATGTATCGTATACAAGCCAGATCTGCATTAAATACTTTCACTTCTTCGGTTTGCTGTACCACAACAACGTCAGCACCCTCAGGGCGTTCCTCGTTGTTGGTCCTGACTTTCTTAGCATTACCACAAGCAACATCACAAAGAAGCAGTGAGTAGATGTGCATCTCAGAGTCTGGCTTCACCTTGAGGTGGGCGTCGACTAGGTTCTTCTGTAGAGAGAAACTCGGGTTGTCATGGTAAATGAGTTTGCCCAAACCATGGGAAGTGAGATGACACATTCTGCAGTTGGAAAAGTTTGAGGCATTCTTGCACGGAATGTGGTTGTAGTACAGATCACAGCCTATGTCCGTGCCTAGAAAGAAACTGGAGATGTTTTTGTCCTTTATGCTATACATGTTTTTGTACTCGGTAAAGTTAGTATCTTCTCTGGGGTTGACCACAGCTAGGACTAGCGTCAGTGATGGGCAGGGAATGCTCTTGGAGTTCCATTGCTTTTGAAGATTTGCTTGGATGTCTTCATATTCTTGGGTATCTGATTCCACTTGTATGAGGAAAGCACCATCTATAAAACATAAAACAATAGCCAACCTTGACCTTTCTCAGACAAGTCCATATCTAAGACTGTACACAATTTGTCTGTTGAGTAAATTGATGATATATATTCTTATTAGTATTATTCACAAAGCACTAAACTCCATTCACAAGCTACAACACATTTTGAGTTTGACACCAATATCAACAAGATAGCCTAGAATTGTGATATATAGTACATTAATTTAATCTCAGCTTACCTTTAGAATTAATTGCATCTTGGAAATGATCTTTAGAGCAAAAGTGATCCATTTCTCTGACCAACGGTGGGGCTGAAGATTCAGAAGATGTTCTGAATTTAGACTGAGAGGATGAGGTTGAGCTTGATGGAGTTGGTTTGACAGGAAGTGAATTGGAACAGTCTAGCTTGTGGCAATAACCTTCATCTATAATTGCACAGTAATAATGTAGCTATGTGCTTGAGAATAGACTAATACTTACAGCTTTATCTCACGTATTAATTGTGTATCTTTCTGGCTTGGGTCAGAGTGAAGAGATTAGCAGAATTAGTGTTTTGCAGGAGTTTCACAGAGTTACATTATAGTTTAGCCACATCAGTAAATATAATTCCATTCCTCACACCTATCAAGTTAAACTTACAACTCAGAAATTCAACTAGTCATCTCACTAGGGAGCATAGCTACTACTACAGTGACAGATCCCACACTTTTGTATTTGTGCTGACAAATTAAGAAATTAGAAATGGATTAAACTATTTGTATGACGCAAGTTTTGGCATGAGTTTTTGTCCAGTCATGTGGAACAGTGGCTTGATGACACAGCATATTGTATTGGCTTCTCCACTTTGTAGAGTGGAGTAAGTAGTTTCCCCTCTAAAAAACCAGCTCCTCATTGTAATATCCTAAGTGTTGCTCCGTACGCCATTGGGATCGTAGAAATGTCCCACAAAAATTCAGAATTTAGTTTTTACTGCAGGGAACCTCTCCTTATGGTTTGAGTAGTCATGCCAGCCCTTAGTGTTTGTAGTCACATGACTAGTCACATAACTGGCACACCCAAAAAGAGGGTTTCCCCCTTCATAAGCTGCCATTCTTTTTCGGGTTGTCACAAAGTGCATGGTTATCATTAAGTGGGTGGGACTTCCCAGTAATACCAATGGACAATTTATTGCAAAGCTCAACACCTAAATGCTTATCACACCTTACCATATTGTATCTTATGATCCATAGAACAAAAAGGGTAGATTTCTCCATTTGCCAGTCTTTTTCTGCTTGAATTACAGCCAGGAAAACTGCATGCCCAGTCTAAGAAAAAAGATGTGGTCAATGAATCCAATATACACTTGTACAGTTTAATAGTAACAACCATAGCTACCATTACTAATATTAGTATGAAACTTTTATGGAGGATGCGACACTATGTTGCATATTACCACAGCTCTCTATCCCTCAATATACCTACCATACTTATACACTTCTACTTGAATCTATTGCTTCATAACAAAAGCCATACAATGGAAGCTATCTACTTCATAGATACTTCCACTTACAATTCACATTCTGTAAATCCCATAAACTACTCTATAACATAAACTTGCCTCTCTCTAACATATAACTTAATGTTAATAGTATATAAGGCACTGTTATTTTGAATTCCTTCTTACCCACAAAGCACTCTACTGAAGACCAAGCTCCTTTCTTGTGATGCCTTATGGCTTGCACGTCAAATCGGTATCCTAACAGCGGCTTTAAACCATCTCGATTAGTGAGCTCACAGGAAGTCACATTTCCTTCCACTTCCACTTCCATTGGGGGCTCAGGCTCTCCTGTACCTTCGTAGCTGCCTGTGATTTTGATGCAATACTTGTCGACTTGATCGTCGAGTTCAGACAAGTTTGAAGGTGGCTCCCATGCAAGTAAGACATGAGGGAGAGTTGAGTGTTTGGATGCTGAGAGGTTGCACACTCGTGCAGGTTCTACGAGGGTTTTAGCAACCTTCCTGCTGCTGGGTCTAGCAGTGGCTTTACCATTACTATATTCTGCAACTACACGTAAAAAAATAATAAAAGCAACCGCCTATAGAAGGTATTTCAAAGCTTTAATATGTATCGAGCATCAGAAACTTTCCAGCTAGCAGCAAAGTTTATACAAGTTAATTTGGAGTACATGGATGACTGACTTACCAGAGCTAGTTAGCGCACCTTCTGCTTGCTTAGAGCAGCAGCATCCCATTATTAGACTCAATCACAACAGTAAGACCCGCAATCACTTACTCAGGTTTGTTTACCGTTTGACTGTGGCGATGGGCGCGGGTACGGGTGGGGCGGGCAAAGCTAAGCATCAAACGCGCAGTGCTATCCACCAGAGGCACGCGCAAGGGTCTCGCTGGTCATCTAATAGAGCGGGACACTCACGATTTGAAGCTCTTGTCCGGGGTCCCACTTGATTGGAGAACGTTACAGGTGACGGTCCCGTTTTACCAACCCGGGCTGCACGAACTGAAAACTGAAGGTAACCGAGACTAGCTCGTGCTATTTTTGCATTAATTCGTCTGTCTAATACCCAGAGTGGGGAAAAAAAAAAGCTCCCTTTCATGTAGTGGTTGAACTCCCTAAGGCCCAACCCCCAAAAACCAAGAAGGCTATAGTTGTCAAGATTTAGTGTAAACTCTTGCTACCATCAAATAATATCTCCTCTCTTTCTTGTTTGTCCTAGCCAACAAGTACTTTGGTGTAACCAGACCCTTGACCTAACCACTACACGGAGAAAGGGTCTGGGAACAATCATGCACCTTGGCTGTTCTAGAGCCAAGATTTTGGGATGTGGTTAGTTCACATTTTTTCGATCTATTCTAGGCAGCCCTGGGTGAAATGAGTGGGCATCTTACCACCAGTGTACATAAGGACCCCACATTCCTGAACTATCACAATATTGCATTGGTGATTGCTGTGCCTGTGCAAAATACTCTGGTTGTGTTTAGGTACACAGCCTAGATGTATGATTGTCCCCAGACCCTTTTTCCGTGTAGCAGTTAGGTAAAGGGTCTGGCTACGCCAGACTAGCCAACAAGTCATTACAATTATAATTTCGTTAATGAGTGTGGTCTAAAATGAGCGTGGTCAGGTCAAAATATACACTCTCCCTATTTGAAACTTGGCAAACAATGTGAGCTGAAACAATGACTTTACTGTGGTATTCCAATACAAGGTAAAAGTTGCAAAAGCTAATTAGTATAATTAAATACATTTTTATGGTTTCACAGTCAATGAATAATGTAAGACAAAGTTTTTAACATGGAATTCCTTATAATAGTTCAAAAACTCATTGCAATGATATTTTAGAGTTTTGCCACTGAACCAGAAGCTTATTAGCCAGATATACTTTAGTTATAGCTAATAGTACTGATATTAATTCTGATGATTCTTGTGAGTTTATTTAAATGTTGTGTTACTAAGACACTGAGACGAAAGAATAATATAGAAAATTGCAATTAATTTCAAGCCTCACTGCAAGAGGGAATACACTCATTGATCTCTTTATCTAAAATCACACATATGCATTAGTTTTGTGTGTTTGACTACCCTTTACCAAATTACTATTCTTCGTGCATTAATTAACATTTGTAGTGAATTGAGCACGTTTGTAAAATTGTAAGAATGTGTTACCTAAAAAGTGCACATAAAATGATACATACAGGAAGTTGGAAGAACCATGCATACAATGAATATAGTTAGCTGTAGTAAGTATGATTGCACAGTTAGTCAGTTGCTAAAACACTGAGCCTGGGAGCTACCGTGTGGGCAAGGTGACATATGTATATAGTAAGATGTAGCAAAAATGTGCAGTATAATAGAGTAAAGGAGCCCCATAGCAACAAAAACATGATTAAAGTTATAAGCGGACACAATAACACAACACTAAGTATCACATCAACAGCAAACAGCAATAACATATATGTATGATGGGTGAGTGGAAATATTCACACTAATATAAGTTTTTATTCGTTATACTTTTTTTTGTGTGTGTGGTGGGTTATCTATCTGTATGTCAGGGTTGGGGTCATATACTTTGAATAGTATTTAAATACTTTGAAGAACTCAAATACAAAGTACAAATTTTCATAAATGTAATATTTCAATTAGAAATACAAATACTTTTGAATTGCATTACAATTACAGTAGGTAAAGTGTCACATGGAAAAATAGATTACACCTGACGAACATGAGCTCTTTAAAAGTTTTGTCCTTTGAACAATATCTGTTTGGTTAAAACATCTTTCCCGCTATGCTATAGAATCTCTGAACTGGCACTAATGATACAGGACTGCATAAATACACTAACATATTGAGACCAAAGGGTAGGACCAACTTTAGATGGAGACTTTAGCCGCATTACAACTGCAATACCATTACAGCAGATGACCTGACACTAGCACAATATTTACTCACACAAACTAAACTTCCTTTAGCACTACACCCTTTTATGTCCTGTTTACAAACATCTTTCTGGCACGTGCCTGTGTGTGTGTGTATGCATATATTATTTTCACACAATTATATGCAAATGAACGTGTATGAAAAGAGTTAACCACTGCATACCAGTTGAGGTCAAAATACTGCAAAGGTATTAAATTAATTATGATTACCAGTACTGCTCTCTTTTCAAGTACAATTGCAAATACATTTTTTCCCTGAATTACGCACAAACATCTGAAATTGGTAATGGTACACAACTAAAAATTTCTTTTGTCCTAAGTTCAAGAGTGGTGAAAGACAAGGAAAATGACAGATGAATTCCCTATCCATTCTCACAATAGAACATTCACCTGCTTCAAGTGATGTCAGCAACACAAGTTGATACAACTGTCATTGTGATCTGACTTTCACATCTGTGTCTTATGTAATGTGCTTCAATTGTTCTCATTGCAGGCATGCCAAAGCTAATGAACTAATGTTTACTCCTCTTCACTTAACAGCCGGCATCATTCAATCCAGTTCGCCTTACATGAAATAGAACTCAATATGAAGACTTGCCAATCACATGGGTTGAATGTCAAAAAATGATCAGATCAAGCCAAATTTAGGCAGAATACTGATTAGTGGTAATGTGTAGCTATTTGATGCTCAGATCTCAAGAGGATTGTCCCTTAACATTAATTGATTCCTATACCTCATTGAAATGTGAGAGTATATTCATGTCCTCACGACACGTATTCATGACCCACCAGTAGGAGGACAGAGGTACTAAGACTCAACCTCAGCACGAGGAAGTCATTCCAACCTTTATATGGAGTCATATAGGGACTTTAATGAATAGCTACATTTACTTATTCATTGTCCTAGTCAGCCACAGGTTGGAGGTAGATGTTACCTTAACAGATGACATGTGATGAGTAGTGGTGATGAATACTATAATGAAGGATCTGGTAGGCAAGCTAATTAGGAAGAAAGTAAATATTTAAAAGTTAATAAGCTTAAAAGGTAATTGCACCATTCTTTTGAAATCCCGCGAAACGAACTTTGACCTACCAACTTTTAACTCTTTCGCACTGTTCAAGCTTCCTCCGTATCCACAGATGCAGTTGGGTGACTGAGATCACTCAATTGCTAATGTGTGTACCAAGGTGTCATTCCAACCTTTATATGGAGTCATATAGGGACTTTAATGAATAGCTACATTTACTTATTCATTGTCCTAGTCAGCCACAGGTTGGAGGTAGATGTTACCTTAACAGATGACATGTGATGAGTAGTGGTGATGAATACTATAATGAAGGATCTGGTAGGCAAGCTAATTAGGAAGAAAGTAAATATTTAAAAGTTAATAAGCTTAAAAGGTAATTGCACCATTCTTTTGAAATCCCACGAAACGAACTTTGACCTACCAACTTTTAACTCTTTCGCACTGTTCAAGCTTCCTCCGTATCCACAGATGCAGTTGGGTGACTGAGATCACTCAATTGCTAATGTGTGTACCAAGGAGTCTTACCCTTGCCGACTTGTTATGTAAACCATACACACATAAACATACACACATACCACTCACAAACACAAAGAGAAACATGCAAACTCACTTGTCACACACACACACACAACTACAAAACATTCTTCCGGGCTAGGAACTCACAGGAGAACAGGCCTTTCCTCACAGCAAGTGGTGTGGGCACCCGAAGTCCCACCTGGACCATTGCTGTTTTATGAAGGAAAAAAAAAAAGCCTTGAACTTGCACCCCATCAAATACCAGGTACCCAATCACAGCTGAGTGGGCTGGTGAGGCTGGGGAGGCAGATGGAAAGTTGCCAGAGCGGAACTTGAACTCAGGACGTCAGGCCCTAAGCCAAGGACACAACCACTACTCCACACACACATACACACACACTTTTAGCTGCAAGTGTGGAGGTGTGAGTGAGCATTGTGTCTGTATAGCTAATAGAACAGTTCTGTTTAGGTGGCTCATAGAGTACTTCTGCCTACTCAGCTTCTACAAGAATGCTTGGGTCCCAAATACAGATTCAACAGTATTTGATGATCATACGATTGAGATACTGTTATGCATCCTGCACATAGTTCTGCTGCAAGGCTATCTGTAGGTGGTGGGTGGAGCTCAATGGGCGTAATCATCACGAGTTCGCGATGACGCTCGCAAAAGAGTCCATAATTGGCGATTTCAGCAAAAGGGTTGGTATTTATAACTCCGTCACGCCCCTTTTTAACCATTGAATAAATACCGTAATTTATCAGTGCAAGGGTTGGGTGTAGAGATATTGATCGTTGTTACAAGATCAGTATTACTGTTAGCTTCATGGGTCTTGCAAAAATATTTGTGCTGCTGGCGTACTTGCTAGCGGCTAGCTGGCTGGTGTGCGGAGATGTGTACATGCACAACCCGCGAGGTAGCAACAACAGACTGAACGAGAGGTCGGCGAACAGAAGGAACGCCAACAGAATGTTCGACTCCCAGGTTAGCACGCAGTAAATACGTTAGGGCGTGCGATGAGGTTGGTTGGTGGGCAGTAGACATCTGTAGGTTCCTGTATATCCTGGAACTCACTCTGGTTTACACTTGCGTTGCTATCTTCTTGTAGAATAATAACAGAGGAGGTTACAATGCAGGAGACACTGACGATGCTAATGGATTCAACAATGAAGAAGAGATATACTACATGGTGAGAACGAGTATTGCTTGAATTGTCTTCATTGCTTCCAAGAGAATTACCTTTCCCACCTTTTAGAAATACTTCCAGAGTGGAGCTTCTGCTGGCCAGGACAGTTTGCTGCAGATAGAATGGACCAATCAGCATGGCTGTGGAGGCAACGAGAATAACGACCCACATAAGCTGAACTGCAACATCGTCTTGCAGTATTTCATGCCACAAACATACCGAGGAACTCAAGCTGGTATGTTTATTTATTTATATATTTATTTACTTTAACGTGTGTGTAGTGTACATAGTTTCTGTATGGGCGTAATAAGAAGTATAAGAAATGTTATTTCCAGCAGCTTGAATGCTTTTTTTTTTTTTCCCTCCAAACAATGAATACAATAGAGATGGCCGTAAATGGCTTAGGGTGTGTAGTCAGTAATTATTCATAGGTTATGGCGTAACTCTGAGCCGGCGCAGTGCCTGATATGTAGCACTGTGTTAATTTACTATGGGATAGGTAAGTATCAGCACAGGTTCTTATTGTGTATTGCTGATGTAGAGTACTTCATCTCTATCTTTAAGTCATACAAGGATAATTTAAAACTTAACGAAGTGAATTTAATGGTAACGCTTTGATGGAGTTGGAGGTTTTCTTCCTGTATCATTCTATTAATTCTTTTTTTATTTTTTTAAATATTCTTGTATAGTGATATAGTTTTATAATGTGCGTTGCTTTTTTTATACATACGTATACTGAATTACCTGGTAATGGGTGCTATGAATCAATTATTGGCCTGCTTTAGTCAAAGCAGTTCTGATATTCAGTATATGATTTTCTGTTGCAGTAACGGAGTCCACTAAGTTCACTCAGCTACGCAACGGACAGAATACGAACACACAACAGTTCAATGCAGCGAACGCTGAAACTGAAACTCGTGCTAACTTCATAAATAGGCGTAATGGTCAGGTCCAAGCCAGCAGAGGTCTCCATGAGACTTTCGAATTTTATGATGACTGCAACACTCGGTCCAGGAATCAAGGTATGGAGGAGACAGTTTGATAACCACGGAATAGTGGTGCTTGTGTACATGTAAACACGTGTAGTTTTTGTTGTTGTTTTTTTGTTGGTGTAGTTTTTGATTCTCAAGTACCATACTTGCTGTACTATTGCTGGTTGCTTTTTTTATGGAATCATGTACGTATTAATAAGTGTGTGGGTGTGTGTTTGTGGTCTAGGTCTGTTCACAGCAGACCAGAGGTTGAGAGGAGACTCGGCAAAGTACACCAGGCAGAACCCGAACGGCAACAGGCGTGGCTACGAGTGTCCCGAGGAGAGAGACTACTACCCATACTGGCATCCCACTCCATGGAGGGTGAGTGAAGCTCTTGCTTTGTCTTTTTTTTTTTAATGATTCCTATCCATTGTTTCCGTTCAACTCATCTATGTCTTTATTCATTTGTTCTGCAGGACATTGCCATCCTTACCGACAATGTGACGCTATGCGAGTATTATCAGAGAGAAAGTTTCAACGTGAAGCCCAAGGGACACTGCAGGCAGAAGTGAGTGGCGAGGTGTAGTTTAGAGTACATCAGCTCTGTGTGGGTGTAAGAGGGGTGTTGTAGAAGAGGGGAATGCACAAGGAAAGCAGACTTAATGGGGGGAAGGAGAGAGAGAGAGAGAGAGAGAGAAGGGTGGAAGTCTACTAGGGGTAGAGTGAGTATGTGTAATCAGTCTTGTTGATAAGTACTTGGTGAATAATTGCTGTCTTGATTCCATGTTTTAGCTTCCCTGGCGGTAACGACCCGAGCCATAGGAGCGCCTACAACAACCCAGAGGACTGCGCCAGCGAAGGAGGGACGTGGTTCGAGGAATACGGCTATATTGAGATCGCCAACGTAGGAGAAGGAGAGTGTCGAGGGAGTCTCAACACCACCCTGAATGCCAGAGGCTACTCTACCGTGTGGGCCATTGCCCACTTTGGCGAAAGCAGCCCACAGTGTATGATCCTTCCTCCTCCTCCGGAGTGCATCCAGGCTCCCTGGAGCCGAGTGAACCATCTCGGGAACGGAAGAGAAGGAGTCCCTCTGAACTACACATGGAAGATGCCATACTTCATGAGCGGTGAAGAGAAGCTGACTGCTGTTCGTATCAGGTCAGGGTTTTTTTGTGTGTTTTAATCATTTTCATGTAATTTGCCAATAGATATGGAAGTTTCTCCTTCTGTTATGCCAGCTGAGTAGTCTTATAGCTTAGTTCAAACACTCAAGTAATCACATCAAGTTATTGTGTGTACTGTCTGTATTTGCTAAGTGGTTACTTGGTTTGTCCTGACTGGCAGATTACGAGTGGGAATGTTGGTAATGGACTGACCTTACTTGAGTGTGTATTTCAGCACATTAGCTACCACATCTTGTCTAATGTAGGAAGTTCCTGGCCTTACATGGTACTGGAGTCCTAGCAAGTGTGGAAACCGATCTAGTGCATTGTTACGGAACTAAAACATGTATATGTTTTCAAATGAAAGGGCTGGTGACTCCTTACAAATGTTTGTTGCTTTTGTCTTTTTTTTTTAAGTGGATGAGTGCATAGTAAAGCTTCTTTCTTTACACATAATTCAGATGAGAAAGTGAGTGCTTGTGTAAGCTGAATCCTTTTACATTTGAGAATAATGTGTGGGGTTGACCGGTTTCATATTTGGAAGTTTATAAAAGGTCAATTTTGCATTGTTTGGCCCACACCCCATAGTAACCCACAGAAGTATCGTTACCACAACTTCCTTGATGCGAGTGTGAGTTGATTACTCTCCTTGTGTTGTTCAGGTACAACATCTCCACTGATGACTACCATCCTTGGCTAACCAATGCTTCGCACAATGCAAACCCGTAAGTGTGCAGCAAGTAAGGTGTATTTGTGTTAGCTGACGTTGCTAAAGTGATATCCATAACTACTTTTTATCTTAATCACTAGCATATAACAAAGAAACAATACAGACGTTTCGACACCTATACAGATGGTATCGTCAGTGATTTATACTATTCTCACTGATGATGACGTCTGTATAGGTTTCCAAACGTCTGTATTGTTTCATTGTTATATGCTAGTGATAAAGATAAAAGTAATTATGGATATTGTTCTTAGAAACAGCAGATTGTATAAATATAAAGTGATATCAGTTATTCATTGTTATAGTAATGAAGAGGATATCTTTTAGCAACGTGTTTATATTGGAATCTAACCCATGACATAACTTCTCTGTGCAAGCACACGCATGTTTTATTTCTCACCTGCTACTCTTTTATCCTCCGTTTGCAGGGCAAGGGGTCGCCGCTCTCCCGTTGAGCAGAATCCCAACGTGGATATCGGACTGAGCAACAACAAGCCTCTCAGACTGGCCATCAACACGGCTCAGTTTGGCCGCACCTTTCAGGACAGGTCCCATGTGATCCAGCTCCGCCCACGCAGCATGCTGAGGCAAGAGGACCGAGGATGCCTCCTACACAATCTGAATGTGCGCGGAAAGAGAGGCAACATCGTCCAGACTTACCCCGCGGTCGAATACGACTTCATTCCCAACAGACTGCAGGTGACCGACCAGGACTGTGTGCACATCCAGTGGACAGGTGGGTGTCGGGGAAAACTTTATGAAGGACAATAAATTTATTTATTTTATTTCAATCGCCAGGTTCAAACACTCACAACAATGGAGCTCCCGGTGGTGACGGCCAGACTGGAGATGCTGGGGAAGGTCGTGGAGGTCAGTGAACATTCAACGCTGTATTTTTTTTGTATCTATTTAGTTTTCTTATAACATATAATGTCCCATGTTGAATAAAATGTTAATCGTTGAGGAGTGTGTGTAGCGTGTATATATTTCGTGTGTGTAATGTGTGTGTTGTGTATATGTGTATACATATGTATGTGTGGAAGTGTTAGAGGAAGTTGTGAGTTTTGGAATTCTGTTGCATAAAAGTGTTAGTTTTATTCCAAGAATGATTTGATTCACTTTCATTTTTCCTCTTCCTTGTCAGGTACTGACAGGCACAACATGATAGAGATCCCAGATCCCAACAGCAACTACCCTTGCCTCTCTGACAAGCCTTGCGGAGCAGGAACTAACAGGATGTTTAAAAATGCAAGAGTCGCGTACTCGACCAATGATGAGATTACCAACAGCCCCGATAACTTGGATTTGGCAATGATGTCAGGTGGCTACTACGAGTGCTTGACTGGTTGCACTGAATCCATTCGAAACAAAGCACAGATGAACCAGTTGCTGAATAACGTCTCTCCGTCGTTTGAAGGCATGGTGTTGAAGTTTTCACCAGGAACTTACCACTATAAATGCTCCAGAAATAACAACTTCACCAACAGAAGCCAAAAGGGAATGCTGACGGTGACGGCATCAAGCTGAGGCTCACGGCAAACTCTTTCGACATAAATTACAAATATTTTAACTCTATAAAAACTTCTTAGAATTATGTTTGTTGTGATTTGTTATGCACGTTTCTTCCAGCACTTGTCACTCATTCTTTTGATGTTCTACTCTAATTTGCATGCTCATTCTCAGGGCATGTAGTGCAGCAACTTTCTTTCTTCCATTTCTCTGCATTTTTCCGGAAGGTTGCGTAGATTTTCTCTTTCTTTTTTTTGTGATTTTTTTGTTTATGCTCCACTGTTATTACAGTTGCTGGATACAACCATGGTAACTTGGGGTGTGTTTTTTTATTATTTTTATTTCAGAATTTGTTTCAGTCTATGAACAATTTGTAATATTGTGTTCATCTAAGATCATCATGATAATTATAATTATTATTATTTAATGTTAGTGTCGCGGCCAACATTAGTCAGATTAATTAGAGTGCAAATTAGGCTGATGGGAAGAATTAGCAATCATAAGCAGAAGATGAAATTGTCCTCAATTACGTTGTAATTTATAAAGCACTTGTAAAGATCGGGCTGGTAACATTTTAGTGCATTAATGGAAGGTTTACGTAAATTCAAGGATTTTGATATTGGGTAATATAATTGAACCACGCCAATCAGCATTGAATTTGATGATTTTATAAGACTCATTACTACGTACGTACATATACTATTTAACTAGATAATTAACTTTCTTGTAGTAGAATAAATTCCTTTATTTGAGACATTTCGGTCATTGACCTTCTTCAGTCAAACTGAGAAAGCACAACAAAGTGATTGCATGATATATTATTATAATATATATATTATTATATATATATATTACACACACACACACACACACACACACACACACACACAGTAGCTGATGCAATGTAGATGGTGAAAGTTGATAAAATGTGTTGATTCATTGAGAAGATTGTTCTAGGTGATTAATTAGTGACTAGCAGGTGGTAATGAGGGGAGACTATACTGAGAAGGAACAGATTGAGCTGACTGAATAAGGTAGTATTCTTTACCCAAGCATATCAAGTTCTTGAGTAACAGATCAGACTAACATTCCACACCTGCCCACAAATCTTGTGGGTACATTTTGTGTGAAACTGTATGACATGTCAAGAATACTGTGAGATGCCTGATCATGTGATACTGCTAATTTTAATATCGGATGGCTTTGTAGACTTTTTGCAGGGAGAATTTTTGGAGCTGCATGCTGGCATAATGGGAGGAGGGGGCGGGGCATAATGGGAGGAGGGGGCAAAACAATATAGTTGCTAAGGTTCTGATGATCACTATTGTAATCAATTAGCAGCAGCAATGTATCCATAGTAGCATGACTTGCATGATAACTGGTCATCTCTGCTGTTTTTAGCAATGTTCATGGACATCTTCAAAGTGTTCTAAATGAGTGCAGAAGAGCTTGCATTATGATGACTAGATAAAAGATTAAAGGGGAAAAAAACAGGTACTAAAATTATGGAAAGACCCCTACCATTCACTTCCCTGTAGTCTTCAATCCCACCCCCACACACAAGTGAAACATGTTCCTCACATAACCTCAACGTTACCCTGCTGCACGTAATAGTTCCGGGCACGCCCAACAATTTGAATTCTCTTAATTATCCGGCCTCGTGACACACCTTATTTTGATCAAAATTACTCCACTTCCGCTGGTACCAAAATTATAAATACACCCACTGCTAGCTGACTGCGAGATTTGCATTTCTCTGAGGACTAAGAAATCATCTTCGCGCGAACCTACTTGCTCTGCGTGAGAGACAAAGAATATGAGGGCCGCTCTACTAGTTTTGGCGCTGGTCGCCATCGTTCAGGCTGACATGTACCTTCATAACCTGAGGTAAAACCGTGCGCAGTGGGTAGGTGTGCTGATACGTGACTCGTATGTTTATTGTATTCAGGGGGAGCAACAACCGACTTGATGAAGCTAGAAGGGAAAGAAACAATGCAAACAGGTGAGGCAGTTAAACTATGTAAAAAAGTATATATTTATTAACACAAGTATGGTTCTTTGCTCAGGTTGTTCGACTCGCAAAACAACAACCGTGGAGGCTACAACGTGGGCAACCTGTATTACTATGAAGGATCTATCTTGCCCATTGAATGGACCAACCAGCACTCCTGTGCAGACCAGAACAGCCACTGTGAAGTCATCATTCAATACATGTGTGACGAGAAGCTGCGAGATGGATCAAGCACAAAGTAAGAAATAATTATATACGAAATCGTTGATCAATTAATGAGTTTATGACATTTCATTTTGTTTCGTTTAGCACCATTCCTGAAAACCCCGCCCAGTGTGACAACAACAATTGCAACAATGACCTGGAGTACGGCATGCACGAAGACTACGACTACTACCAGAACTGCAGGACCAGAGTCAGGAACATGGGCTTGTTCACAGCCGACCGCAGACTTAACGGCAACCAAGCTAGGTTCACTCGACAGAACAACAATGGGCAGAGGCGTGGCTACGAGTGTCCCGAGGAGCGTGACTACTATCCATACTGGCACCCCACCCCATGGATCGTGAGTTAATTTTAAAAAATACAGTTTTAGGAAGAAGATAGCACTTCTTTGTTGGACTTCTGCTGTTTTTCTTGATTTTTTAATTTTTTTTTTAATTTCATGGCAATTAATATTTGTGATTGCCTTCTCATTTACATTTGCTTGCTTTTGCTTAGGATGTGGCCATCCTTACCAACAATGTCCAGAGGTGCCCAGACTATCAGGCCAACAGTCAGAACGTTCAGTCTCGATTCTTTTGTGACGTTCCTCGTGGATTCATCACTCGCAACAGGAACAACAACAACGTGAACATCCCTATCACAAGGGAAGAGTGTGAGGTGAGAGGGAGTGGAGCTTATCAGCTAAGCGTGGGTGTGACATTTAAACGAAACCTATTATTCGGGATCAGATCCTTTTTTCCCCTTCGTTGTTTTTTTGTTTGTTTGTTTGCTTTGTTTTGTTTTGTTTTTTGTTGTTTTGTGTTGTTGTTTTTTTGTTGTTGTTTTTTTTGACTTTTTAGATATATTTTTTTTTTGCTTCTGTGTTTGTACGTATTACAGCTGGTGAGATATCCCAATAATGATAATGGTACCAACGGAACGTGGACTGAGGTGAAGCCTCGTGAAGGACTATCTGCCCCAGACTGTGTGGAGAGCATTGGTAGCCGTGACAACCACCTTGGGAACACTCGCGGCGGATTTCCCATCTACTACAACTGGACCATTCCTAACAGACCTCATGATCACTGTGCCGTCAGAATCAGGTGTGAATGGGTGTAACCAGGACATAACCTACCGTATTTCCTCATAAACTTCCTGTCCTTGATTGGTATTTGCACTGCTAACACAAAGTGTTTTTTGCTGCCTAGAAAAACTGAAGTAATGATTCTGGTGATCGAGATACCAGTTGTTCATTCTACATGTATAGTACCACATGCACCAAAAATATACCTTCTAAATTTATCGCTGATGTTCATTTGCTATTTTTATAATTATTTTATTTATTAAATTTCGTCCCTTTCTTCTCTATAGGTACAACATTTCCACTGGTGACTATGACGCATGGGATGATCCTGCCATCAGTGGCGATCTAAGGCGAAGAAATGCTGCCGTGTACAATGGTGGAGCGCAAGCTTCCAACTTGGCAAACAGGCAAATTTCCAACGTTTCCAATGTCTACACTAGATTCAATATGGACTACGATGAAGCGAGAAGTGTAAGTCTATTTTTTTCCTTTTGCTGGAAAGGGACGCTATCATTGTATGTTATAATTAGTAGATTATTATGTATTTATCATGTACAATTATTATTATTATTGTTTTTTTTATTTCTGCATTGCTAATATTTGTATAGCGTGGCTACGTATTCCGTCAGAATCCTGTGGTGAGGCCGTTCCCAGCTGCTGATAATGGCAACACATTTGGTTTGCAACTTGCCATCAATACGAATCAGTTTGGACGAACCTTCCAGGACAGGTGAGCAGCTAGGACGATGCAAGGCATTTAGTAATGGCGCAAGATTCTTGATCGTTAACAAAGTACTGTATTAAGCAATTAGTTTAGTGATAGTTTCAAGGTATCTGGATTTATAATAATGTAGCTGAATTTTATTTACAGAATAATTAACTCCGAAGTACATTATGTATTTGTGGTTGTTGGCATGACTTGTCCTTATTTGACTAAAAATGATCAATTTTACCTTTTAAGATAATTCTCCATAATGCACCTTGACTTTTTGATCCTTTCCGTATTTGCCCGTGACCTTAAGTGTTGCAATATTCATGACTAAATGTGGTTGTCTCGTGCCTTTGAATTCAGAGAACTCCTTTTGTGTCATGCCTTAGCTGTCAATCTGGATGAATATTGTTATACACACAGCATTTCTGTGTGGTCCAGTGCTCGTGACTGTAGAAGTGGATTTACGATGCCTTTCATCAGTGCCTTATAAAGTTGTGCAAGATATGCACGCACAGCTCACCGTAGTAGCACCAGCACCACCAGGTCTGAGTTACCCCCCCCCCCCCCCTTATGTAGCCAATAGAAGTGAGAAAGATTGTAATCAATGGAAATTTGAGGTGCTGTTCAGCCAATGGCAAATTACATTTGTTATGGTGAAGTTAAATAAACATTTGTAACTTCGTTTCAAAAAATAAAAAATAAAGAATTTAGGCCATTACTTCTGAAAGTTGCAAGCATTTTTAGTAGAGTTGTATGTTTCCTATTAATACTTGTGTGCGTGCGTGCAACTAAAGAACTGTGATAAATGTTTACTTTTGTTATTGGGATTCAGGTCACACTCCTTTGAGATTCGCGAGAGACCTGCAGACATGGGAGATGCAACCATCTTCAACTTGAATGTGCGAGGGAAGCGAGGCAACATCGTGCAGACATTCCCCGGTGTGGAGTACGACTTTGTCCCTAATTCTCTGGTTGTTGGACGTGATGATTATGTGCACATCCAGTGAGTCTCTCTGTCTTGCTTAATTAAGAAATGTGTATGTATTTTCATGCGACATTTTTGGGAACAGTACAATGATATAATATCCAATTAATATATAATTAAAACTTTAACCTTGAATTTCTTGCTGCTTTAAATATTCCTATATAATATTATTATAATAAAATTCAAATAAACTACATTATTTTAGTTGAGCTGACTGAATTGAAGTTTATATGTGTGTTTGTAAAGGTGGACTGGCTCTAACACAAATCCGAACAACAATGACGGCCAGGGCAAGCAAGGCACTGATCGCTCCAACATGGTGCTGTTGGGGGAGAAAACGTATGCTGAGGGCAACAACAACAGTAATGTTAAAGGTCACTGGGGTCGCAGCTACCCACAACATCTCGACCACCCCAATACATTCCTCGGATTTTCTCCAGAACTCCGCCAAGCACTGGCTGGGCTTATTAACGGTGAGTCAATTAAATGATTGACAGCAATTTAATAGTCTTTATATTTATATATTATATAGCAATTTTAGCTAAGTGTAAGCTTTCATGAATTAGCTAAGAAAAACTTATTTTATTATTATTATTTTTATTTTATTTTTTTCCAGTGCATATGGGAGGAGAGATGTCTGAACTTGATGATGCTGGTACTTACTTTGACCTTGGACTCCAGAAGGTGACCGAGCCTGGCTTCTACCGCTACCTGTGCACCCGTAACAACAACTTTACCAACCGCAGTCAGAAAGGTCTCATCAGTGTTCTCTTGGCTGTCCTGCGCTTCTTCAGGATAGGGTGGAATGGAGGAACTGCAAGTGTTGCCAAGTAAGACAGCAATACAGCTTCATGTATTTGCTAATATTTAACAAAAAAATTTTGTTTTTTATCCCTTTCCTCTAAACTCCTCCTCTTCTCCACCCACAAACCCCTAATACGCTCACTCACAACACTTCCTATCTTCGACTACAGCCACACCCTGGAATTTTCGCGTGGTGATTTGACAGAGCCCAACTCTATCACAATGATGCAGTTTCAGAATTCATCTGATGCGATTAAGGAGTTGCGAGGCAAAGCTCCCTCTGGAGAGAACCTCAACGAGCCGGCTGTCAAACACTCTGAATTCGTTAGTATTCAACCTGAAGGTAAATTTTCAGGTTCAGCAGGAAAGGCCAAGATTTCTTTGAGATTGGATGATGGCATTTCCTCCAACGCGGAAATATATCGGGCTGGGCCTGATACTGCTTATGCCTTTGTGCGCATGGATACCACCATTGTTAATGGAAAAGCGGAGGCCCAGACTGATCAGGGAGGAGTCTTTGTGGTCGGTTCTGGCGTGAACCTGGGGCTGGTGGTGGGTCTAGTGGTTGCTGGCTTAGTGGTGCTTGTCCTTGCTCTCATGGCTGCCGGCGTGATTGTGTATTTTGTTGCCAGACCAGACAAGTGGAAGTCCACCAAGGAGAGCGTGAAGAAGAGCCAGATGAAGATCAAGAGAAGTTTTGCTAGACAAGTCTAATCTTGAGAGAGAGGGAACATGCCGCTGTGTGAACTTATTTTTAGAACTTTTTGTTTTTGTAGTAGTTTAGTTGACTAGAACTGTTCCAACTGGTATTGGATTTATTGATTAGTAAAAAAAATATTTTTTTTGCCATATCAGCAATAAAGTTTTTATCAGTGTGGGCCTAATTCAGAGTTAATTACTCGATAGCGGGGTTACTTCAGCATAGAGTTCAAATTAGGTTTTGGAGCTGGAACCATTTAGTCAAAGTAATTATTAGTATAAATTACTTTACAAGATAGAGAAATAGAATATGTATATCAGAGGTGATGATAATTCAGTGTGACAAAATTACTAGGCAGTTTGCCATTAAGTGTCTTTCTTCTCTCTGGGGAGGAGATTCTGCTCTGGAGACCTGAGTGTTGTCATGAAAGTGGTGGAGTCGATGTCGGCCTGCAAAAAGTATATTACTTTGAACTCGTCTGTCTTTGATTATAAAACAGTGTTGCAACATATAACGAAGACATTAACGAAGAAATTCGATGCTCGAAGGAGGAAATTTATGACAATATGGAAACAGACTAATAATCAGTACCTGTTTTAAGTCTCGGATAGCCAGACCCTTTACCTACTGCTACGCTGGAAAGAAGTCTGGTGGCATTGCTTTAAAAATTGTCATGGGGTATTTTTAATAGTATAGCAATTAAACTTTCAAATTGCTAAGCGAGCCATACTGTTGTCACAAAACCTTCTGGTTTACCTTTCGAAAATCAAAAGCCATCAGTCTTTCCTTTCATATATCTACCACTTACAAGCCCAGAAAAATAACTTGTCCTTCAGCCCTATCCTTAATGCTTGCCACCTTAACTGCAGCTACATAGTCCCACATCTATTCCAGTAGTGCAGGAAGCGTGATTGAGTGGCTATAGTAAGCTAAAATTATTGACAACAACCACCACTGGAGCCACAACTAAATCTGATATCTGGAGGGATTTGAACTGGTACACTAGACCATTTTCCAAGCGATAGGTTAAGGATCTGGATACGCGAGACTATTGCTGAGTGTGTTATCAAGTAGAGACAGAAAACACTAGCTAAGGCGCAAAGGTGCACTAATGAAATCTGCACGATGAGTGTAATATATTGTTATGTGTATGCATTTGAAGGGTTAATTAATATTTATGCTTACATTGGTTTCATCCAATTCTTTCTTCAACTTCGTGAGTTCCTCATGAAAATAGCTAATGGGGTCACTAGGTTGGTGGATAATCACATGCATGAGAAGACCCTATCCAACAACAACAACAACAACACATACTCAAGACAAAGTACTTACTCTCTTACTATATGAAGGGAAAAAAAAGATCAGCATTAACCTGAAAGACTTCTTTTAATCGTATTTTTGAAAGATATTCTTCTGTCTCTTTTTGTTTCTTTGATTTCTCACTCGTGGTATCCCCCGACATAGTGGTTAGTTCACCACAAGCGTAGGCTTTCAGCCTGATTTTTCACTCCTTGTTTACAGCCGCCAAATGGACACCTTGGAAACGGTTATGTCGAAATAAAGCGCATCCCAACTGTGGTTCGGTAAGGGGTATATCAGCTGGGCAACCAGAAGCTATCTGATCTATCTGAGAAAGTATATTCCTCTGGCGGGAGGACTGCGTGTAATGGATCAACCTAACCTTGTGGTACCTCGCCCTTATGCCTTAGCTGAACCAACAGAAAATTTGGAAATAAGTGGCAGTTTGGACTTGACTCCGGAGAGGCCGGTGGTCAAAAGAAGTCAGCACATTAAAAGTAGGTTGCTGATGACGTACTTAAGAGGTGTGCGATGAACTAGGTCCTTATTAGCCTGTTGGTAGTGGGGGTGTATAGGACTAATGTTTACCTGTAGCTTTCACTTGATGCAATATGTATGGTAGGTTGTCCTTGGACTCATTCTGCATATATTTGGTTATACTTACTGATAACTAGCTGGCTTTCTCACCACTTTACCTACCTTGGAACATAGGCTAGCCATAATGTCTGAGGTTCACATGTAGTGTGGTTCCTTGTGTAATGTTTGCAGTTGGGAAAGCAGGTGTACCATGTCAACTTGTTCGTGATCACCAGGATCTGTCCTGCCCTCAGATGCACTCCACAGCTGTGCTACAGGACAGGATAGAGCAGTTGAAATTGGCTCAGGGTGAACTTCGATCATTTGGATCTGTTTTGAATCCATCAGACAAGAGACTCAGGCCTGCAGAAGTGTCTCTTCCTTCTTCATCTTCTAACATGCCAACTGAAGCTCTCCCACCCAAAGTGGGCGTTGCTGGTGAGGTAGAGAAGCTGTTCAAGGAGGCATCACTTAAACCAGCCAAGGTAAGGGGGAAACCCAGAGGGAAATTCAGTTTGGGGCGTATACATAATATGTAAACAAAAATGAATTGGGCCTAGGAATACTTTAGTTTTAATACCATTTTCTGAAAGATGTCATGGTCAGTTCTAGAAAGATGGCCAAGGGCTACCCTAGTTTGGTCTTGCCGACCCTTTACCTTCTATTATTGGGGCCGTACTAAATTTGTTCTAGAGGAATGTGGAAGTGGTCAGTGCCCCGCCTCCCCTTAGACATCTACCACAATAGATGCAGATTGATTCTCCGACGATCTTTGTTGTTGTTGTTGTTGTTTTTGTTTTGTTTTTAAGTTTCTGGCTTTTGCTGACAGACTACTGGGCTATGAAAGAGTTGCTGGTGGAGGTGGTGATCAGATATTTAGCGGCACATAGAGACGTATTGGGAAATTATCCAACACAACACAGTCTGCTTTGCACGTCTCTCTTTCCTTAGCCATGCTTGCTATATCCAGCTGTGAAGAGTGGCTGACACGTACAGGAATTTAGACCGATACTCGAAAGAGCCATACTTGCTAAACACTTAGCTTTGAAAGGTAGGAATTTCTATATGTGATTGAGGAGGGCCATTCCCGGTAATTTGCTAAAAGTAATTGACCACCGCAATCTATGTGCGGCAGAACAAATTTGGTATGGCCATGTCCCACACTCCCAATAATAGAAGGTAAAGGGTCAGCAATGCCAGACTAGGGCTATCCCTGATCAAACCTCCCAATTTGAAACGTTTTAGTCCCAAAACAAAGTGAGTAGTACAAAGGTTACCTAATGACTTAGAAACCCTTTACCAAGATGAAATATGTGCGCAACATAAAGGGCTACTCTTTGACTACTCCTGCAAGTAGTTTAGCTGAAACATTTCAAATGGGAAAGGGCAGTGATTAAACTGTTGCATCCTGAGTAATTGTATTGTCAGTAACTAGTGATGTGCTTGAGCACAAAGGGTGAGCTAGCCTGTGCACAAACGAAACGCTTCAAAAGCATCTATCAGTCCATTTCTAAAAATATAAGTAGTAGCCATTATGACCATTATATACACTTGTAGCCGCAAAAAATGGCCGAGTATTTGTGTTACGTTTGGTAAAGGGTTTCAAACTGCTATTATCATTCCTATTTCAGCCAAGAGGGATGGGATTATAAACCTTTTACAATATAATTTCAAATTTTGAATGTAATGGTCCTAATGTCAGACTTGTGTTGTATGCAGTAATAGGCAACTTCTGGTTATGACTTACTTTTTTTCTTTCTTTTTTTCTTTTAAAAACTCGACCTTTTTAGTAGCTGGAGTGTTAGAAGTAAATTTAGTCACACAACAGTATATATGTAGGTTTATGTAGCTGAACTCGGGAAGGAGGCTCTCACCATTGCCATTTGTGCTCAAGCACACCACTAGTACTTATTACTACATGAGTCAGAGTGTGATGTGGGGAAATATTTAATATTTCACGAGCAGGCTAATATATTTTCACGAGCAGGCTAATATATTTTCACGAGCCAGAGGTGAGTGAAAATAAAGCCTGAGAGTGAAATATCTTACCAATAAATGCCAAGTACATTCCTCGTTTACCGCACTTGCGGTCGTGACAACTCAACTTGGACGTACTATAGCTGTGAGTCTGTTGAAGATTAAGAGCCTTATATGACCCTTTGAGGCGTTTACTTCATCGTGAGCAGTAGCAAAGTTGTTGCCTATCAGTTCCGAATTATGGCTAGAAAAAAGATTTATTATGACTTGAAAAATAGGGTGAGACATTACCTCATATGCTGAAGCGCTACAATGTCACTTTTCATCTCGGCTTCTATTCGTCCAGCCATCAAGCAGAGATCAGAGCAAATCTCAAGTAGGATCTTTTGGAGCTAAATCGAGTATAAAGTTGTAACCAAAGAGTCCCTAAACACTTTTTAAAAAGTCACCAGCACCACCAACACTAATAATTCACAAACTGAAGTACAAAGCTTATAGCGTCTAGAAACTCCCGTTATATAGGGAAACGTAGCGTTTCAGACATGCGCTGTGGTGATTGTAACTACAAATCATGCACAAAGCAGAGGATGCTTACTGTTTGAAGTATAACTACTGCAGTTGGCTATTAAAGTAGGCATAAGACGCAGGCTTTCACTAGAATTTCATACTGTACATCGGTTAGTTTATATTAGCATAATAGTATCTATACACAAGCTACCTGTACATGACCTGTACATTTATCTGTCTCCTCTTTTTCTGCTCTCCCAGGCAGCCATAAGGAACATTGATGGTACAGTTTTTTATTAATAACTATAATAATAATCAAATAAAGAGGCGTGGGGGGAGGGGGGGGATGTTATGCAGGAAAGCATTCAATTATACGCAATGTTGGCAGGTCTGGCTGGAGACCTCAGGGACTCCTCCTGTAGGTTAGTAAATTGCTGGACAGCATCCATGTGGTCCTACCTGTTGTACTCTTTTTTTTTTTTAAGCTCTGAATTTGACGCGGAGGGGGAGGGGCTGTAAGTATTGGACTGGTCACATGACAGTCAAATTTCTAATTAATTGACCGACAGTTTGTTCATGTGTCCTCCCAATAGCTATTTGTCTGCCTAAATAGTCATTCTTTTATAATTTGTCTTTTGTGGAATTCGATAAGCATTAAATGTAAACTTGAACATAATCTATAGAGTAAGACCCTTTCATTTGATACCAGACATGACCACTTTTAATGAAAGTTAAAAAGACTACCATAATTATAATTAATTAAGGGGGCAATAGGGCATTTTTGTTGGAAAAAAAAATTTTTTTTTTTTTTAATTTTTTTATTGTAGATACAGGCTTACTGGAAGTGGATCCCAAGTTTCAAGACCATTGGACATTTCTACAGCTTATAATGATTTTTTTTATACACACTAGTTCATTGTTTCAGTTATTGAATCACCCGGGAAAGAACCGTTCACTTTATTTCTTACCGTTACTTTCTAACGATCGACTATTTCTTTGTTTACTGTCAAACCTACGCTTTTTATAGTTCAAAATGAAGCACACAGGAAGTGCTCAGTGACTATAGCAACAAGCAATTACGTAGAAGAAGTAGGCGGGAGTGCGCACGGCCGATGTTTTTTGTTTTTTTTTTTTGCTTGATTGGAACTTGAACTTGTGTCCGCATGGCTCTCTCTTTATTCTCGTTGTTTCTTGAAACTACGCCGAGGAGAACTTGTAGAAAGCGCCCTAAAGGGTTCCTTGGCACTCAGTGGCAACAACAGTCACCTACTAAACGAAGAAGGATGGATTCAGAGGCTACCCGTCCCTCGGTGAGTAAGACTAAATTATTTAGCTCACCACCTAGGTCTATAGGGTTTACTTCTGAAAGCTCTAGTGCTCTATTGCGCCCAAGAAATAGTAAATCCTCAAGTCCATTGTCAGACAATAGTTCTGTAGCTCTCCCTGATGCTGGTTCAACTGAAGCAGATAAATATTATATACTGGGCATTAGGCTAATGAGAATGGCTAATGAGAATGGCGGTGGTGAGTCTAGGAATGACATGGCAGAAGCAAATGAACTTGACAATGCAGAGTCAGATCAAAATGATGATGCAGAGTCAAGTGAAAATGATGATGCCAAGTCAAGTGGTTCAGAGGAGGAATCCTCTGAGTCAGATTCTGAGGCTAGTTGCAGTCATGATGATCAGGCTGACTCTGACGGGGTTGGTTTCGGCAGTGACGTCCCATCCAACGATTGGACCGAGCCCCCATCAGATGTTACTGTAACGTTTAATGGAACTTGGTCTAACCAATATATCAAGATAACTTCTAAAACCTTAATTTAGGTCTAAATATTCATTGTATGCAATATTATGCTTTCTTGCAGGCATTGTCAGCTGTTATTACAAGTGTCGTGTTTAACCTCAATTATCTCAAAACTACATTTTCCCAAAGTGGTCATACTTCGGTACATCATAACTTACTCTCACTATTTTTTTATTTTTATGTTTATATATCATCTTAAAGCTCATATTCTACTCTTTAAAATGAACTGATACTTTTTCAAAAAAAATTTTTTTTCTTTAGTTATGCAAGTTTTTCTAAAAAAAAATGAATTTTTGGGCATTTTTGGACAAAAACAATTATAAAAAAAAAAATAAGGAGAAATTCCAAAAAGTATCAATACAATTATGAGATAAAAGTATACTGAATGTGTGAAAAAAGTTTGGAGTGTTGAGGATCATGTCTGATGGGGGTTACATCGTACCTAATAGGTAAAGGGTGAGTGTACGATGAAACCGATCACTTTGGGTGGGTGGGGCCAAGTTGATATATCTGTAGCTCATCTTGAAGATGATGCTTTACTCATCATTTTATGACTTGAAGTATGAAAAAATACACATGGATGACTGATTTATGACCAATAAGCAAAATACCCCAAAAATGCCCTATTCCCCCCTTAAGTCTAATTAATTATTGTTTAGTGGTCACAAAGGTCAGTTCAGAAAATGCTTTCATAGTATTGTATAACTTATCCAAGTTTCATCATGTTACATTCATTGTAAGATGAAACCCACAATACTTATACATGTCTGCCTGACTAGCTGCCATTTTATTTACACCTTGTCGGTTGTGACAGAGATTTTAGTTCGCATGCACAGTTCATTGGAGTCATTGTGTCCTCTACTACTTGTAGCTTGTTTTGAAGTAGTTGTCAAGATATGCTGAGATGTATATTGTGGCTATTGAGCTCCTTGTGGGATGACAATACCCCAATAGCAGCTCTGCAAGGGCAACCCTGTTCACTGCTACTGCTGGGCTCTATATGGAATTCCATGCCACACACTATCAACGGTTGACTAGAATGAGAGAGCTACAGTATGTAGCTTAGATCAGAAACAGTAAGGGTGAACTAAATGAAACACATATGTACTCTATTGTGACTGTCACTGTTTTATCCTTAGCTATTAAACAGGTAGATAGGATATGAGGCCCTTCTACTCTATCTGCCACTGGTTTTCTAGACAAGTAAATGAAAGTTCTAAAATTATGTGTGCCCCTAGGCTAGACAGCTTTACAGGGCCTGAAAGTGTTTATTGATGAACAGTTGCCATTTCTTCCCTCTGCCACATACACGTCCTTATTGGCGAGCGAGCCTAGCGAGCGAGACACTTACAGGGGTAACACAATTGAAAATCGGGGATGTTTGTTTATTTGTTTATATATATGGACGTACGTATGTCATTTTGTACTTTGACCCTCGCGTTTTTGTGTTAGTTATGTGGTCGTCCCCGTCCCAAATTGCACTAAACAGAATCCTCTGGTTTATCGATTAGTACCTGTATCACCCTAGAAATTGAATTGTTTACCGTTTTGAATTCTTTTGTGGGTGCAGTTAAAACTTGAAAACTTAAGGGACTTCCATTTCTATTCGAGTTAGTGGCGGTGGTAAGTCAATGCTTCTTTCATGGTTATAAGCCTTGCTCAACAGTATTTACTTGAAAAAATACATTGTCTACTAGACTACCCGGAAGGTAAGTCTGTGTAGGTGCATGTCCAGTTGTGTCAAAGCATTGTGTGTTACAACCACTACTTAGCTAAAGAATATCACAAAGAAAACTTTTAAATAATGTGTATTATTTTGTTGTTGTTGTTTTCCTTCAATTCAAGCAGTTGCAGAGTTGTTACTATGGCACTGAAATCCCTTTACTATGGCACTAAAATCCCTTTACCGTGTATGCGAAATTTTAAAACTGGACCTTATTTTCAGTAGCTTCAGTGTTAGAAGTCAAAATCATTCATATAAAAATAGTATAGTCTTTAGGCTTGCTCGCCATTTGTGCTCAAGCACATCACTAGTATTATATTAAATGCTATACAATACAAGTACATACATACATAATACATATGTACATACATACATACCTACATACATACATACATACATGCATACACACATACATGCATACACACATACATACATACGTACATACACACATACATACATACACACATACATACACACATACATACATACGTACATACACACATACACACATACATACACACATACATACATTTTTATTTTTTTAGTTGTCATTAGATAAAAGCAACTGAGAATATCAGAGCAGTTGGTTGAGTTATCTTTTTATGTAGTTGTTGGAAATCATGTGCGGTTTGTGTCAATTTCTATTACCTTATGCAATTAACTGAGTAAGTGGATATATATGTGTGGGTGTGGTCACTGATCAATTACAATCCGTTGCCTAGTTAGCCGTCAACTCACTCGGCATGCACGAGATCACAATACTTGTAGTCAGAAGATGGTAGCTCTTCAAATATTTATAGCGAATTAAAGTTAGAGTATCATGTGCTGTACTAACTACCTGAACCACAGTCCTTCTAGCCTGCACTTTTATTAGGTTCTAGTTGATGACACAGGACCTGTATAGCAATGAACATGGATACAAATGTTGAAACGAAGTCTGTAAATTGAAATTCCTGGTGACACCAGACCTTTCAAAGGCTTCACAAATTCACACATCCAAGTGTTTAGGCATGAACTTTAGAGATGGTGTATAATGAATCTTTTAACTTCTCTATGTCTGCATTGGCCACACCCTCAGTGGAACTGGTAGGTGTTAAACAATGTTGGGGAAATAAAGAAATTCCAAATTCAACACAGAATAACTTGCTAACTCTAAGAACAATATTTGCATGTTTTCAGTTCTTGTGGTTTAGTTTGACATGCGTATGACTGGGACACGCCCAAACAAGCCTACAATGTTTTGATTTCATGAGACAGTGTAAATGCAGTCAGCTACAACATTGGAAAAGATGTGACTAGGTGTGTGCGTGTAAGAATGAGAGAGCAGGATTTTCGCTAGGTTGGGAAGGGGAGGGGGGGGGGAATTTTTTTTTTGTAGAGTCCCCCCCCCCCCCAAAAAAAAAATCCTTCTGGCTACATGAAAATAGTGAAGTCATGACTATGAAAAAGATTGTCAGGGGAAATCTTAGATACACTGTATGCTGCGAATTGAACGAGCAAACTAGAAAGTGTTCATTTTGAAGAAGTATTGAACTTTTTTTTTAAAGTAGAGTAAGGCTATAATTTTCCATATCTTATATTGATCATTTTCAGTCAGGGTAACAAAGATAAGGGAACTAAGTTTGGGGAGTGGGAATATTAGGGCTCCCATAGTCTGTATGAAACCCTGATAAGGTTAAAAACAACAACAGCAACAACCACAAAATACAAAAAGAGCAGCAGAAATTAGTCATCAAGCATGGAGAGGTAAAGGATCTTCTAAGGATTGGTATACGTCCAAGAAATCGACTTAATCTTACCATTTTGTTGTTTTTCACAGCTTAATTTTCCACCAAACGCTTGCCGCTACAAAGACCTCACATCTGTTGATGTGTCTGATGAGAGCTTTGAGAGGCTGACGTTCAAACCTCGCAAGACACGGCAACCACCGCAGATCAAGGAAACGAAGGCCAAGTCTCCGGTCAAAGGTGGTGAAGTGATGCAACGTGAACCTCAGTTGATGGACCTGTATCCTCTATGTGACTGTTACTATGCAAACGGTGTGGTTAACTCTGAGAATGGCTGACATACATGGTCACTGTTGCAATAATGATGTGGTGCATGCATTTTATGAGCATGAGACAGGCAGGAAGTTCAATATACAAGTAGTATCTTTGATAATTGTTTTAAGTTGGTTTAATTAATTTATTGATTGATTGATTTTATCTACTCAATTATTTAGTTTCTTTATCTACTCATTTACTTGTTGGTATATATTATACATGTACAGAGAGGAATGTATATTTTCACTAGGACAAATATTTTCTTTTCTTTTTCTTTTTTGACATGTGTAAGTATGTTAGTGGAAATTGAATAAATGTGTGATTCAATCTTCATTTCCTCATGGATTTCACTTACCATTACGTCTGCATTAGTTGGCTGTAGTCCTCGTATAAATTTTCAAACCATATGTGGGTAGGATGGGGTTCCATCTAGTGGAGTGAGGCAGAATTGGGGGAGGGGGGAGGGAGGGAGGGGGGGGGCTTTTTTCTCAAAGATTCCTAGCTTCCCTCCGTAACATTTCTTATGCTGTTCACATCCATCTTATTGTGTCAGTTTCATAAAGAAGGGTTTGTTCTGCTGAAGAAGATAAAGCAATATTGGAATGAATTTGCATGCTGACAAAATACTTGTTCATCGTTGTTGTTGTTTTCAGTTTAATATCCCGAGTTTCTTCTTTGTGTAATGATTTCTGCTTTGCATTATTGTATGGTGCATACTTGAAATATCCTTTCTTTCTTGTCCACTCATCCTTACTCAGTAAAGGATGGTCAAGCTATTCCCCTGATTGGTGTTCATATCAGATGATTTCATGGATGGACATGTATCACGAGCATGGGGTTGTCCACCCACATTCATTCCAGCCTGTCATTGAAGTTGGGATCACTGGATGTGTGTGGGAAAGGCCTGTTCTCCTGTGAGTTCCTAGCCCGGCTCCAGGAGCTTTGCTTGCACGGCTCAATACCTGCTTAGTGCACAGGCATCCTGGCTCTGCCAGGTGCGCGTACATTTGTGTGAAGTGTGAGTTTTTCTACATTGGCACGCATTGTTGTTGTTGTTGTTGTTGTTGTTGTTGTGTACGTGTGAAGTTATTCATATTTTCTTCCTGCTTTAATTCCAGTCCATATCTTCCATGAATACGTGTTGCTGTAGTCACACACATTCCTCCATTGCTGATATCACTCTCAACACATGCTACTGAATTATGAACTAATGAGGCCGTTTGAAGTCCTGTTACGTTAGATTCTTGTGGCTGTGAACCTTTTTTTTTTTTTTTTTTTTTTGTCCTTGACTTCCAATAGATTCATTCCAAGTTTGGAATGGGAAGAGGCAAGTTGGAGTAGCAGTGAAATGGAATTGAGACGCCCCGAGGGTGTGAAGGTGGAGCAGGATGATGTGTACATGCTCTATGATCTGATGAAGGAACTGGATTCGTTGTAGCACATCAGATCATTTCATTCCGCTCACCAGCATCTGATTTTAACATTATACAAGTCTATTTTTACCTTCTTCGAATATCAAGTGTCCTCATTTAATCTCATCTATTTTTCTTCCTTTTGACCCTATCATTTGCAATCCATTCCTGGTCATCAAATAACATTTCATTCAATACCAATATTAGCTGCATGTATTTGTTTTAGTTTCAGATACCTGAACTATAGTTATGAATACGCTCATGTGCGCATTGTCAGCTAAGGTTGTGTCCTTTACGAAAGACGTTATGTGCAGAACGGCTGACCCTCACCTTTGACCTCACGCGATGTCTTTGCGCGCGCTCTTGTTGCTAGCTGTCACCTTCGACCTTTGTGGAAAGTTGTCCTTGGTGACCCTGCAAGATTGATTTAGGAGGTGGTTCGTTTTGTTGGCTAGGCTGTATTTGTGCTACACGTGAGTGATGATAAAGGAGAAGAGGACTGCAATGGCAGGAATTCACTTATGCTATGCGATAACAAGTAAGTGTAAATACTGTGATGTGTAGTGTTTAATAGATAGCTAATGAATTGTATTTAGGAGTTTTGCAAATTATTTGACATGACAAAAAAAACAGAGTTTTCTTTAAATACCTCTCCCTGCCAAACTTGTAAAGCATGTAACTGTCTGAACTAATCATTTCTGCTGCCAATTTATTGCTGAAAGTGTGGGTTATCGAATAATGAGTAATAGCATGGGTAACAGTGCTATTAGGGATCAACAGCACTCGTAAAGCAATTGAAATAGTACTGAGAGAGTGCTATTTCAATTGCTTTACGAGTGTTGTTGATCCCAAAAGTACAGGTTACCCGTGCTGTCACTCGCTAATAGTAGGCCATCTTTTTTTTTTTATCATTTGCACTTGTAGCTACACTGTATCAGTCACTCACTATCTTTGTATTTCAGTTAGATTCCTCTGGAATTTCGATTTCAACCTATTGCTCCTCTTAAAATGTTGAAAACTTTCCGTCTAATATGGGTAGAGCTTCTGTGGTACAGAATGACATTGTCTCCAACTAGAATCTCTCCAACTGTACGTTTCCAAGGTTAATACTGCATGCGTGCACACTTATCCGTATTATTTTACTTAGCTACTGTGGTATTTCACTTAGTTTCCACTTAGTTACCGTGCTATTTCACTTAGTTACGTGCTATTTCACTTTCTCTGTGCGACTTCAATTGAAGAGTGATTTTCCCACACAATTTTGAATGGGCAATTTACGTGCCGTACTATTAGATTTAGAAATTGTTGTGACAATACGCCATCTGACAAGGAATAGTCTGAGAGAACAAACTCAAAACCTGTTTCATTTTGGTTTTCTTCATATACATGTTCCATATCATCGTCAGGAGTGGTTGTAAACACTCGGCCACTGTAACTAATGAAATGCCCCCCCCCCCACCTCCCTAGTACTTTAGTGAGATTGTGTTGTTGTTTTTTCCCATTAGTGTACTGGCAATTTTTAATTAACAGTGGTATACATGATGACAGTGGCTAAGGTGTAAGGCTAAGTAGGAAAAATAAATAATACAAAAAAAAAGAGTGGGGGGAAATTTTTTATCTAAGTCTTGACACAGAATTACATCTTATAAGGTGTATTGCATGATTAACTTTAATGTCGATTGCCCCCCCCCCATTCACATTGTCTAACTTACCTCCCCCTTGGGTGACAAGCCGGAATAGCCCTAATGATGTTAGGGATGATAGGGTGTTGAACTTGTCTACAATCAGTATGGGTCATGAGATCCTCAGAAGTGTGTCTAAGAGTTGGCCAGAGATATATTTATCGTATTGATAGTGGTTAGTGTGCAGCAGTTCAATATGATGGGATTTCTTGGATAATATTTGTTTGACTAGGTATAAACATGCTTGATTATTAAAGTTCAATGTTTTTTTTTTTAATAGCAGCCTAAATGTTTGATTAAAAAAACATTTAGGTATGACTAGTGGTTTGAACTTTAATAATCAAGTATGAATGATGGGATGGAAGTCAACGGCTTCTATATCGATATCTGAACACAGCTGATGTCTTTTATAGTAGGCCTTCACTATGTATATAGAAATTTGTAAGTAAGTAGCTGCAGCCAACAACTCCACATTAGTTCTCAAGATGTCTGGGCGAAGCATTTATTTGAAGTGAGAATTTATATCAGGTGGATTTATTGAAGTTAAATGGGGAACAAAAACAATAGCGGCTGCATTAATGCAGCCACGGAAGTCGATCACTTTAAAGAATCATAAAAAATACAATATTAAAGCTATATGTGACATACGGTAATCAAAAGACGTCTAAAAGACTGCTCATTCTGACAATGGCTAAAACTTTCTTTTGCTATGTAACCTTTACCAATTTTTTGTACCATTCGATCAGGAGTTTACGGCTTCTTGTTTTACAACCTTTGAGGCTATTAAAAGCTTCTGGCGAATTTAGCCATGTAGAGAAGAAGAAAGTAAGGACCAATAGTTAGCTACCTGTGCAGCCGTTTTCCTTAGGGTTAGAACTGTAGAAAGTAATGATGGAGCCTCAGGGAAGCCAGTATAATCAAGCAGTACTAAGTCCAGTAGCAATAGATGTCTACCTATTACAGGTATTAGTAGGAAGGAATGATGAATCTGTAATGATAGAAAGAGTGCTAGGAGTGTGAGAGCAGCAAGCAAGAGAAGGTTTGATTCAGTTTATTTGAATGTTAGAAGTGAATGTCATACTATTCTGTGTTGAAACACAGTTGGGTTTTTTCTATAGCCTTATTTATACATTAAAATAGGATGGGAAAAACAATGTATTTTATTTTATCACTTTTAAAAAGTCACTGATGAAGGCTACATGGAGCCGAAACATTTGAACTATTATTACAGATACTACAGAAATTAAAAATAAATATATTTTAGTATGAAGCTGTATATTTTTATGTAGTAATAATGAATCTTTATGTAATACTTAATTAAGTTATTTTACCATCACTTCATCCTTGGTCGTAACTTGTGATACCTAAATTGTTAATCAGTGAATGAGTATTGATCAAAACTGAATCCTGTCATTCATTAGTAGTGTATGCCTGTGTGTGCAACTAGTTTCCTGTGTAGGAATGTTTCTTCTATAATATATAGAGCTGACGTTTCTTCCCTGTCACTAACCTCTAAAATTAATGTTGTTGTGTTTTTTTACCACACTGTCTTGACCGTTCTATTTCTGCATTATACTACAGTGTGTTCATGCATGCCTCTACCTCTTGTTGTGTTACAACTGACTCCAATCTAGAGATCCAGAACCGCCGTGTTAGTGAATATTTTTAAGAGACTATACCTCTTAGCTAGAGTTTGATAAACTGTTTCTAACAATTT
>WLWD01005945.1_pt1 | contig 74110 bp, 69 predicted proteins | sample 6712731 | NCBI WGS metagenome assembly WLWD01 (sample SAMN12718690, study PRJNA576275) | sponge metagenome | isolation source: marine sponge | host: Mycale hentscheli | place: New Zealand: South Island, Marlborough, Capsize Point | collected 2014-11-01
TTTTTGGGAGACAAGAAGTGCCTCAGATATTCAATTCAGTATTTTATAGATGAAGAACGGTGGACGTCGCTATTCTGCTTAACGTAATTGCAATGCTAGCGTTTGAGGATGCCACAAACGAACTAGAATGCGTGTTGTGCAGCTACTTGACCACAATGTAGGAAATCTTGGAGTCGTATGAATTAATTTTGTTCTTGAGATTTGTGACTGGAGATAGGGCGTGTATTGTCCTAAAAATTAAGGGTGAATTTAAGCATTGAGTGGACTTGGTCGTCGCAAATGGCTCATACATTGCAGATAGAACTTAGAGATTGACCTACTGCTTATAAAAATTATGAAGACTTTTATGACGATTTCAAGGCAATATTCGACGTCACCAAAGAAACTTATTCGTGGCGAATGGATGCTCTTTGAAACTTCATTTTTTTGACTGTTTTTTTTCCTTCCACTTCTGGTAATAGCACAACTTTTTTTGTTGTTGTTGTTTTCAAATGTATGAAATCCAAGAATCACATGTAAACATTTTTTCTTAAATACAGCTTTCAGTTTTTATAGCTAAATTTAGCTGTAGTTAATATTTTAGTGAGGTGTAGTCATAGGTGTTGTGGTTTAAAATATACACGATTTTACACAAAACCTAACAAAATTTGATAACTATAAGATCAATAAGTTATATAACAGTTCAAGATTTAATTTTTAATAGAAAAAAGTGCTCATAGCCAGCTACATACATTGTAAGTTAAATCAAATAGGGGTAAGGTGTGAAATATATTGAAGTGTTTGTTCATAGAGATCTATTCCGTAATTATCTGTAACACCTTGTGGGTCAATGTGCTGTTCCAACAGTGCCATGTCTGCGGCTGAAAAATTCAAATTGGATCTAGGAATAGATATTCCATCAGATAGGACAACAGGACCATCTAGATCAATCCCATATCTTTCATCAACTGTGTTGAAAAAATCCAATGCTGGTATATGAGAGTTTTGTAAGAGAAGACATCCAGCAGTGAATAGTTGCTGAGGTGATTTGTGTCCTGCTGTGCGAATAGGATGATTATTCCAACTCCTGACAAATTCTTCAAGACTATGGTTAATTCTTGGCACAAAAACGTAGTGTAATGCCCACAAATGTAATTCATTTAGTGGGTCAAGAAGGTCATGATGCTCCAAGTAATAAAATAGCTTATAGAATAAAACTAACACTTTTATGCATGTCCCTCCAGAGGCGCTCTATTCGCTGGTTGTGCACACTGCTGCCAGTTATCATGCTGCGCCGGTCAGCACCTCGACTTTCAATCATATGCTGAGCAACTAATATATTCTCACCGCCTTCGTCAGATCGAACACGTGATGGCAACTGGTGCTTTTCAACCGCTGACAAAAACAGCTGGTATACTGTTCGTGCCCGATTGTTTGTGGAAGAGTGGAGATAAACAATCAAACGGCTGTAGCCATCAATAGCACCATGCGTGACGATCCTCCATCTGATTAGTTTGTGGTGCGAGTCTGCAATGATTTAGATCATAAATATAATGCATATATTAATTGGGTAGCTGTTTAAATTTGATCATATATATGAACCTTTTGCTTTTAAAATAATGCTTTTGTTTTGTTATGTCACTCTACAAAAAGAAACATTAATTGTTTGCCTCTCTTGAGTAAAACAGCAAGCTAGTTTTAACCAGTCTCCCACATTTTCAAGTTGTAGCCACACCCCTATGTTAGCATTGGTAAGATTGTTAAAAAAAAATTGGTTTTCAATATTTTGAGGTAGAAGCTCAAAAACGTAGAAACCAAAGAAAAAAAGTAGTGTATCACAGATCATAAATGACTAGGAATAATAAAGAACATTTAGGCTCTCAAATGCTGAGCATATCAAGCGTTTTCCTCATTTAACGCTCTAAAACCGTCAAGCATTGTTTTCACCTATCACTCTATATCTATTCTTATGCAATGCTAGTGAAGCCTTAACATGATTTAGCTGACACCATCAATCTTATATTTTGACTTACATTAATCATTAGCTAAATTGTGTTTGGACAAATGAGACCCAATGTGAAATTAGATTGTTTTAAACGTTGTGATTCAGCAATTGCCTTACCATCTTGATCCCTACAATTCACACAAGACTACGAAAATATAACTGCGCAGCTGCGCAAATTTACTATGGCTTGACCAGCAGTACATATCTATACCTGGATATTTAAGGCCCGCCCACAACCTTACAACTTTCTGGTTTAGGAATTAATAGCTCAATTTTAAGCCTCACGTGAGCATTGCTATGTGTGAGCACCCTTCTTGCTTGTTAAAATTGGCAAGATATAATTGTAAGATTTACCACATACCTATATGCCAGAGAGAGTTGGGGCCAGGCACTGAATATGGTCTTCTTCTTGTTGCACCTCTAGGCCATCTATGAGCTGAACTAAGTGGGTCAGCACTACGCAACATAAAGCGAACACGGTCTCGGGTTATCTTTAATCCTCTTGCTCGTAGGCTACCACATATCATGCTCACACCAGAATACGGAGTATCTTGTTGGATAAGTTTGATCATTGATATCAATTCTTGGTCACTAACTTCAATACTGGGATCAGTTGTCATTCCAAACTCTAGTCTGCGCCTATATGTAAGCAATTAAAACCAAAAGTTAACCTCATAAAAATTAATGTTAACTGCTAAAGCCATGTCAACTGCAAAGTCAATTAGACATTGTAATAAAGCACATCAAAATTTATTTATCTGAACACATTTTACGAGCTAGAGAATATAAATAAATCTAACTTTACCTATAAATAGTCATTCTACTCACTCCCAATAAAATGGCAATTTCATTCCATTTAAAGGAGAGGGAACAAAGATATTCAAGCTGTTGTTTACTGATGTTAAAACGAGGCCTTCCAGACCCTGTCACAGAGATTGATGGTGCTGACTGATATGCTGTACATGGCCTTTCAGTAAATGAGTCAAGAATTTCTTCATATTCTTCCCACTTCTTACATATTATCTTCAAGCAGTCGGTTAAATCCGTCAAAGATTCACTATAGTTTTCTAAATGTAGCACACCTCTCATGTTTTCCAACAATTCAGAACACACAGATATTGAATATTGCAACCTTTCAATAATATATTCAGTAAAAGTTAGATTGCCTACACCATACTGCCTTTCTGCTTCCTCAATTAACTGATTAATTTCACCGAAGAAAGCGGCGTACCTGGTGTCCACGTTTTCCATTGCACGGACTTAGTCACTCATGTCTTCACAGATTCACGTTCAAAGGTCACTGCGTATGATACAGCAAAATATGTGCGCATAAATATCTCTGAACTCTGAATGTGTAAAGCTAGGAAGTAGTTGAAAGTACATACTAGTTGAGAAGTACATGCGAGTTAGGAAGATGCTAGTTGTGAAGTACATGCGAGTTGAGAAAAGTACGTGCGAATTGGGAAGTACATGCGAGTTGGTAAGTACATGCGAGTTGGTAAGTACATGCGAGTTGGTAAGTACATGCGAGTTGGTAAGTACATGCGAGTTGGGAAGAGTTGGGAAGTACATGCGAGTTGGGAAGTACATGCGAGTTGGGAAGTACATGCGAGTTGGGAAGTACATGCGAGTTTGGAAAGTACTTCGGAAGGTCGCAAGTACATTTGAATTGGCAAATATTGTTGAATTATGTGTGGCGGAATTTTGTTACGCATCGCTTGCCATACCTCCGTCCCTCAAATGCACACAAAATCTCTCTTTTCTCAGACGCCATTTTAAGCTCACCACACACGAGGTCGCTTGAAGGTCGAGGGTCAAATAAATTTAATCGTTAACTGCCGTATAATGTAAGCGTATCCGAATTCGAAAAGTACATGGAGGTTTGAAAGTAAGTGTGAGACTGGGAAGTACATTGAGTTAGGAAGTACATATGAGGCTGGGGAAGTACATTCTAGTGGAAGTACATACGAGTTGTTGGTAAGTACATGCGAGTTGGTAAGTACATGCGAGTTGGTAAGTACATGCGAGTTGGTAAGTACATGCGAGTTGGGAAGTACATGCGAGTTGGGAAGTACATGCGAGTTGGGAAGTACATGCGAGTTGGGAAGTACATGCGAGTTGGGAAGTACATGCGAGTTCGGAAAGTACTTCGGAAGGTCGCAAGTACATTTGAATTGGCAAATATTGTTGAATTATGTGTGGCGGAATTTTGTTACGCATCGCTTGCCATACGAGCGAGACAGTATTAGGGTTGGATAATGCAAACTCGGGATATGTATATAATTTACTAGGTATGTTGGATGGTACCGTTTATGCTCTTAACGCAGCGCGCGGGGAACTTTTTTCTCCTAAATAAACACGGGCTGACTCCAGTTTATTTGAAACTACAGCATAAGCAACCTACTTATACTTAAGCTCCAAAGTATATGAGAAAATTCCTGACAAAAACGCTTGTTTTCAAGACACAAAAAGTTGATCGACCGGTTACTATGGCATTGAAGACCCTTTCAGACTTAATTTCAAAACTTCGCCGTTTATGGGGGGATACGGAGTGCCGGTTGTTGGTTGTCAAGAGCCGTTGGTAGTCAGAATGCCGTAGTATTAATGCTATGGAAGCTACTACTTCTCGAGGGAAGCTGAGATAAGTACGCAATTCCATATTTGTTAGCTAAATATGCAAAATTAACTCTGGCCTTTCTTTTTTGTAGCTAAGAGCTAGTTAACAGTGACTGGTAAATTCAAATTGGTCAGATTGGCTCAAATTTGGTACTACAAAAGTTACCACTGCTCAAGAAAATGAGGTAAGAAAGTAATTGTGTATTTGTGTGCTAAAATTGATTGTCTTTTGTTTTTGTAGGTGAGAGCTTGTTGTCAAGAATTCAAGGTAATTCCGATGGTCAAAGTAACTTCAATTTGATACTACAGAAGTTATCAATACTCAAGAATGATGTAAGTAGTAATTCCATATTTGTTGGCTAAAATTACAAATAATTACACTGGTTTATTTTTTATCGTAGCTGAGAGCTTGTTCAAGAGTTACTGGTGATTGAGATTATCAGAATGGTTGATGTTTGATACTACAAAAGTTACCATTAATAAGGTAAGAGAGTGATTTTGTATTTTTTGCTGAAATCAAATGTCATAACTGCTATTATAGTGTTTGCATGAAGTAAGCTAAAACATAGTAACATTTTATGTTACCTAACTATCAGGCTCGCTCGCCATTTGTGCTCAAGCACACCACTAGTTTAGATATATGTATGGACGTACGTATGTCATTTTGTACTTTGACCCTCGCGTTTTTGTGTTAGTTATGTGGTCGACCCCGTCCCAAATTGCACTAAACAGAATCCTCTGGTTTATCGATCAGTACCCGTATCACCCTAGAAATTGAATTGTTTACCGTTTTGAATTCTTTTGCGGGTGGCAGTTAAAACTTGAAAACTTAAGGGACTTCCATTTCTATTCGAGTTAGTGGCGGTGCTAAGTCAATGCGCTCTTTGTCATGGTTATAAGCCGTGCGCAACAGTATTTACTTGAAAATACATTGTCCACTTACTGCGAAGGTAAGTCTGTGTAGGTGCATGTCCAGTTGTGTAAAAGCACTGTGTGTTACAACCACTACTTAGCTAAACAATGTCACAAAGAAAACTTTTAAATAACGTGTATGTACTGTTTTGTTGTTGTTTCCTACCTTCAATTCAAGCAGTTGCAGAGAGTTGTTACTATGGCACTGAAATTCCTTTACCGTGTATGCTAAATTTAAAAACTGTACCTTATTTTCAGTAGCTTCAGTGTTAGAAGTCAAAATCATTCTATAAAAATAGTATAGTCTTTAGGCTCGCTCGCCATTTGTGCTCAAGCACACCACTAGTTATCTAGCTTTTTGCGTTGAGCCACGGGGCGGTTACGGGGAACTCAGTCTTGGTAGCAACCGTGACAGAACAGTGAGTAAAGCCTACACAAACCAAAAGCGGTTGATTTAAATTTACATAATGCACGGATGATCCTTGTGTCTTACAACTAATATATAGTTTGTTTAGAGTTCATATTCAAGGGTTTTTGTACGCACCTGTGCTAATCAATTAATTGGGTAAAGGGATTTACAACTACTTAAACGGCTTCTCAAAGTGGTTCAATAAAGTGTCACCTTTTCAATTACTATGGTAAGTTGATTTGTGCAAAGACAAATGCTGTTTTTACTTTCTTGAATTGCGCTGACACTTTTACCATATTAAGATGTAAGCTGCAATCTCAGGTTTTATTTAATTGTCTCCTTTTTTTTTTTTAAAGCCAAGACTATCCCTGGCAGATGAAACCAATGAGACTCAGGTTAATGTTAATGTCATAATATAATTTTAATAATTATTAGAAATAACCACATATACATTTTAGCTGTCTTGTTCTCAAACTTAGCTATCAAGCATGCCTTGAAATTCTTCATTAGAACTTTAAGCTCTTCAGCTTCCTCGTTGTTAATGCTGTGAATAAAAACATTAAAATTTAGTAAAGCTAGCCACTATGAATATAGCTTGCACAATGACGCATAAAGTGTGCTTTATAGAATCTTGCCCACTAAATTGTGAACCACATAAGACCAGCATAATGATATGCACATTAATTGTAAACATTCTATAACTTTTTCTCAATGAATCCACAGCAATTTGTAAAAATGAAGATTGGCTATGTATATAGCTATATTCTATATCTAGAGTGCTATACCGTAAAAATACACAACTCACCACCAGAAGAGTAGTCGTTTCTAAAAAGTGCTCCAAGAGAATTCAAATTCTTCTCACTTGCTATTAATTAAACAATAGCGAACTATACTAAACAATAGCGAAACCTTACCCATTGATCTTTGTCATTCGGTAAGGGGTTTTCCAGCTAAACGGCGATGTCATGGTGACACTGTACCACTTTCGCAGCAACAATTCTAAATTTGGTACGGGTCGCAAATAAAATTAATTCATCTATTGTATTGCTGTATTTATTTATTTATTCAATCATTGATTATTTCATGTTTTATTATTATGATAAATGAAAAGATGACAAGTTTTCTCACCACTAATCTAGACAATAAAGACAATGAAAAGCAATTGAGTAAAATATCTAAAAGTGAATAAATAACAAAATCCAAGCAATTATTGTTTGCTGGTGTAGTTAAAAATTGCTACTGCCTTCTTCCCTGCACTGCTACAGAATGCCTCTGGAACAGATGGCTGGTGAAATTTTTATCACCTGATTCGTGTGTCAGGCAATTTTCCCACTCTAAAAAAAAGGCAGCGAGTTGAGGCCAACAAGCCACTGAAATAGATAAATAAGTTAATGATTTTAATTAATTTATAAATTATATTTCTCCGTTATTAACTATTTAATTAATTTTTGATTTAAATACTTTCACTTGTAATTTTCATTATACATCAACAACGTAAAATAATAACTAAATTAATTAAATAACAATAAATAAATAAATTTCCAGCCCTGTGCTATGTAGATATCTCTTGAGTGCGATTATTAATTTTACTTCTCCTATTTAATTAATTTTTGATTTAAATATTTTTCACTCGTAATTTTCATTATTTCATCAACAATGTAAAATAATAACTAAAATTAATTAATTAATGAAATATACAAATGAATAAATAAATTGAGTATATAAATAAATAAATAAATATAAATAGATAAAGAAATAAATAAAATAAATACACATACATAAATAAATAAAGAAATAAAGAAATAATTAAAATAAATACACACATAAAATAAATAAATAAATAACTAAATAAATATGAATGAACTAATCAATAAATAAATAAACAAAGATAAACAAGTAAGTAAATAAAGAAATAAAGAAAGGAAGCAATAAAATAACAAATGAATAAACAAATAAACAAATAAAAAATAAACTGTTATTGTTATTATTATTATTACTATTATTATTATTACTATAATTATTATTATTATTACTATAATTATTATTATTACTATAATTATTATTATTACTATAATTATTATTATTATTACTATTATTATTATTATTACTATTCTTATTACTATTACTATTATTAATATTATTATTATTACTATTATTGTTATTATTATTAATATTATTATTAATATTATTATTATTAATATTATTATTATTAATAATAATAATATTATTATTATTATTAATTATTATTACTATTATTATTACTATTACTATTACTAGTATTGCTATTATATTATTATTATGATTATTATTTATTAGTTAGCTTATTGAACAAAATCAATCAATCAATCAATAAATAAGTAAATAAATAAATATGCAAATAAATAAGTAAATTAATTAATTAATTAATTAATAAATACCTATGTGAATAAACAAATAAATAAATAGATAATAAATAATTATATGAAAATAGATAAATAAATAACTAAATAAATAAAAATAAATAAATGAATAAATAAATAAATAAATAAATATATATTTATTATTGTTGTAATTGTACAAATTAACAGTCAAATGTTTAATGCTAACTAAGTTTTTATTGTTGTTAACTAATACTTATTTGGAAATTATAATAAAAAACTTGTTTTGCCAATTAAATAATAAATAAATAAATAATAAATAAATAAATGTATAAATAAGTAAAAAGTTCATAAATAAAACATAAACATGTAAAATAAATAATTAATGAATAAATAAACTGACTTTTAGACAGCAGACAAACTGAAAAAGAAACAAAAAAGTAATCGAATAAGAAAGAATTAATACTGAGTTGGTCCACAAACAGTTTTCAAATTTGGGTACAAGAAGTTTGCAAATAGTTCACAGTTCAGTTCATAAACACTTTGTTAACTACCATGTGTACTCCTACTCAAAGAGTTTACAAGTAGTTTGCAAGACTGTCATTGTGAACCAATTGTGATTATCTTGGCAACCACTTGTAAACCTCAAACATTTGTTAACTTAGTGGAAACTACAAGTTCACAATTTGTAAACTACCCTTGTAAACTCGGGCTTTTGGCCCTGTGAAAGCTAAAGTACTTGGAATGAACAAGATCTACACAGAAGATCTTTTCAAAGTCGTGGTACATTGGGGAATTTAAGAAACCACCATTATGAGAGCTTAGAACATATTTGCATGTTGCCATCACAGCCTGGGGTCCTTTTCTGTTTTGTTTGTATCTGAAAATGGTCACTGAATGATGACTGAAGGAGTTGAGGCTTTCAATTACATGACTATTGAACTATATAGTATGTCTAGACATTAATCACACAGGACTAATGAAAAGAAGACTGCTTATAAATTGTGAGATATATCTTCAGTATCCTATGAATAAACAGTACATTACTATGGTCTCATAAAATAATTTCTAATGGCAATAGTTTTGATGTAGCTCTGTTAACTTATACAGTAAATTGCTATAGATATTCTGATGCTTCCAAATTTCCTGTTCCTTGGTGAAATCAACTACACTATATTACATTTCAAGTGTACTGCACTTTTGCCCATTTAATTGAGTCTATAATAATGTTGCACTATTCATTTTTACGAAACTGAAAGCTCATAATTATGTCATGATTATTGTACCAATAATTTACTTTTAATTTCTCACATGTTGCTTTTTTTTTTCATTCATATTACTTAGCTATATTATTTTTATACTATCATAAGCTTTAAGTTTAATTGTAAATATTGGAGAAATATTATGTTCTGAAAAAGCACTAGCTATAACAATAGAAGTATAAATAGATGTTTCGGTCAATCCAGTAACCTTTATCGGTATGATATAGATGACTACAAAACTATAATGCATAAATAAACATGAATCTAGTAACAGTTGCTATGGGAGATAGTTACTATGTCCTACAGTAGCCAAGCTGTCATAGGCTGTGTTTAGTATCCTGTAGGGAATTATAACCCTTTTACTTCTTCTCCACTCGAGTTCCGTCAATCAAGTTAGCTAACGACAGTCTAACTTTTAAGTTGTTTTAATATTGGTTACTAAGACAGAACTAAACTGAGAATAATGATACAATATGCTTAAATAGAATATGTGAGTATGACGTAGTTGTTCAAATGTCCAATCAAATAAATACAGGTGATGGAGCGAGGACAAAGTTGTTCAACGAAGTGTCCGATTTACGGTGTGCAAACTAAAATACAATAATAATGATAATGATGTAAAACATAACTTAGCTAAATAATTATGTTCATGTGGAGTGGTTCTCCACATTTCCCTAGGTTTTTGTTCATACAGCTTTTTGGGGCCTTTATATGCCATGACTCCAAAAAACATCTTGGATACCAACTCATGTGCTGATCAATGACTCTCACTCCATTCTGATCAATGTCATGATTGAATTACATAGCATGGTCTCCCACAGCTGATGTATCATCACTTAGTGCTAGGGTTCTCCTGTGCTCCTTCAGCCTATGTTGTAATGTACAGCCTGATTGTCTATTATTTAATACTTCACTAGTCCAAATTTTTTATTTTACTTATCCATAGTTACATTCTTGAGGTCACTCATTAATTTTTACATTGTATTGTAATAGTTCACTGATGATGACCACAACTAGCTAGTGGTCGAAACGTCTGTAAAATAATAAATTTGGAATAGTGAAGTATTACCTAGTCACATAGGTTTATTTGGATTGATCTGATTGTCCAATGTATGTTTGGTTACAAGAACCACACGGCACCTGGTTAACTACTCCAGATCTTTCAGTTGGTGGAACATAGTTTTTTTACGTGAACCAACATATTTCTCAGTGTTGAGTGTGGTTTAAAACAGGTCCGCATTTCCAAAGGGGCTAGAATCCTTTTGATACACTCTGAGAAATGCCTCACATAACGAAGAATCACTGTAGCTTTTGGTGTACGATGGACCTGACTGGATAGTGAGGTGTTGGAAATCTGACTGTGTTGGTATGACAAGTAGCCAGTGTTGTATTTATTAGCATTGGGTAGTCATTGGCTTGCAAGGCAGATTTCACACGATCATCTATTGGTCTTTTTCGGCAGACAAATTATAGATCTAGTTTGTCCTAGAGAAAAGAGTCTTTGTTACTGACAACTTGTGGACCTTTGTCTTGCGTGTTAAGCACGTTTATTTATATTTCACTCTCCAGCATTCCAGTTTTGTAACCTGAAACCTTAGTGCAAGCAAAGAAATGACCTAACTAGGTCAAAAAGTATTCAAAGTATTTTTGTATTTTTGATAGCAAACATCAGAGGGTTAAGCTGAAATGCTTACACGTTCCCAAGCACACTCACATTGTGGATGAAGATGTGTGCAGGTATATAAACTCTATCCATATCTCATCACAAGTTTGAAGTGACTCAATCAGGATTTTATTAGCACTACATTAAATGTATACAGTGCCCATACTGGCATAGGGAAGATGAGATTATAGATGCTGTAAAGGATACTACGTTTTGCTTGGAAGAAAGTGGTGGCAAATTTCAATGAAACGCATAGCCATGCCTACTATTACCAGGTCAGTTCCAGTAAACCAAAAATGTATAGAATTTTTAAAATCATGTTCATATCATATTTTTGTAAAATGAAAATGATTTGAATATTGAAAGAATTTATCCTGATGATAACTTTGGAAAGTTAATATTGTTCAAGCTAAAACTCTTTTTGATCAAGCATGGGAAATTTTTATTCTCGCACTTTGGACAATTATACTGCAGGAGATGCTTTCACAATAAGATGAGTTTTGTGAGTATTTTGACATTACTCAAACTTAAACTAGCAAACTGGTTGAAATTATTATGCATAACTGCTATGGTGTTGCAGCACTTTAAATGTGCTAAACCCTTTGGTCTTATTGTCTAGCTATTTTTTAAACGCTAAGATTCAAATAAATTTTCAAATATTATTTCGGCTATCCATGTGATAATGCAGCCTGAAGCTCAGCCTCCAGCTGGTCAGCAGTAGTGTATGTGCCAAACTCGCTGTGCCACAAAGAAATGTTCATGCAAACGGCAGGGTGACATATGTGGACCACAATGTAATCCTAGTCAAGCATGCATTAACACAGGATCTCAAAAGCTAGCTGCAATGCAGTCTACTGCAGTGATTGAGGTAGCCAAAACGAATGCAGAAGAAATGGGTACCATTACAGAAGACAATGTATGTGTAGATTTACAGCATGCATAAGTACATGAAGTTCTCATTTATTTGAATACCTTTGGGATGCCAGTACTATTAAAAAGATCAACTGCAGTGATAAATTGGAATAATACATATAATAATTAACATTTAATCATATCAAAGTAACCAATTAGAAAGTTAATTTTCTCATTTATTAATTCTATTATTTTTTTTATTCAACATGTGCTTTATGCATGATTAGGTTGAAATGGGCAAAGTTAAATTTCGAATGATTAATATTATAACAATTTTTTTATTATAGCAGCTGTATGGCTAATGAATATTATTGCTTATTTGTTTTAAATATCAGTTCAAATTGCTAATCTCTAATTAAAGTATATAATGTGGCAGGAATTAACTATAAATGTGATGTCTATTGATGCAAGCTCAGAAAACACTACATATGAAAAGGTAATCCTGGTTGAAATTATTATGCATAATAGTATACCACGTAAACTTCCCATTAAAAAATGTATAGGTAAAATCACCGTTTAATTGAAATAGCCTGGGATAAGTGAAACAGCACAGTTAAGTTGAAATAGTACACTTATCAAAGTGAAATCGTATGGGTAAGTGCACGCGCGTGGGGCTATTAGCCTTAGTAATGCCATAGTTTTTGCTAAAAAGTTTATTTAAAGTAAACGATGGTTTTAGGTAAGGATAGAGGTATTAGCGAGTGATAGCACGGCTAACCATGGTATTAGGGATAAATATCACTCGTAAAGCAATAAAAGCTCTCATAAAGCAATAAATAGCAATCAGCTTTGCTTCAATTGTGTTTTACTTGTGCTATTTATCCTGAAGACCATGGTTACTTGTGCTATTACTCATACTAATTGAAATGGTGTTGCAGCACTTTAAATGTGCTAGACTCTTTGATCTCATTGTCTACCTATTTTTTTTTTATGATTCAAATAAATTTTCAAATATTATTTAGGCTATCCATGTGATAATGCAGCCTGAAGCTCAGCCTCCAGCTAGTCAGCAGTGTATGTGCCAAACTCGCTGTGCCACAAAGAAATGTTCATGCAAACGGCAGGGTAACATATGTGGACCACAATGTCATCCTGGTCGAGCATGCATTAATACAGGATCTCAAAAGCTAGCTGCAATGCAGTCTACTGCAGTGATTGAGGTAGCCGAAACGAATGCAGTACAGGAGAAAAAAATATGGACTGTTGTTGGCCAAATCTCACTCTCAATTACTGATAAGAATATCCTAACCAGCAACATGTGGTTAAATGACCGTCACATAGATGCAGCACAGACCATTTTGAGAAATACCTATGGTATAGCTGGACTGGAAAGCCCTACATTGCAATACACAAGGACATTTACTGTTCATCACTTGAACCCCTTTGTGCAAATATTAAACCACAGCGGCAACCATTGGATGACAGTATCTACAGTAGGATGTCAACCTGCCACTGTCAAAATTTATGACAGCATGCATTTACTACTCAGTGAAGATCTAGAAGAAATAATCGCAGACTTACTGCACACAAATAGCAAAGACATCAAAATAAATTATATGAATGTTCAAATTCAGAAAGGAGGTTCTGACTGTGGTCCCTTAGCGATCGCTTTTGCAGCTGCCATTTGTAATGGACAAAAACCTGAACTCATAACTTTTAACCAAGAAACGTTAAGATCAGAATTATTGAAAGTATTTGAGAGCAAAACTCTCACAACATTTCCAAGCAAAAGTGAGCAAAGAAAGGCAACTTTTGACACTCAAAAGATACCAATTTATTGTAGCTGTCGACAGCCTGAAAAAGGTCGTGGTATGGTATGCTGTGATGAATGTGGAGAGTGGTACCACAGGGAATGTAGCAGAATAAGTAATAAAGATTGGAATTGCAAGAAGAAACCCTGGGTGTGCCCAAAATGCAAGAACTGAATGATTTACTACAGATCACTTTTACAATTTAAAATTGCACTTTGGTATCATTATACTCAATAATTTTTTATGTAACTACAAATGAAATGTTTAATATTACTAATTAATTTCTGGTTAGCTGCCTGGTCACAGTTACTAAGAAGAAAGTACCGTACATCTTACATCTGGTGAACCAGTAATCTCACTAATGTATCTTATACTTAACACCTTAACCTTGTCACCACTGCCAGTAATTGGTCAAGTGGTTTTCCAAGATGGGAGGGGGGGGTGAGCAAGAATGACATACCCTAAGCATTACTGGCACCAGCATCTCATAATAAGCTTTAAACAGGACGTACTTGAGATTGCATGGAGTTCTTGTTAAGTGGCATCATCAGGCAATGCCCTGGATCTATTTACTTTAGCCTACTTGGACCATGCTTAGTCAGCAACTACCCCCAAAACTTAACAATTGTGGGTTCATTGGTGCGCTTAAGCCCCTCCATTGACAAGGTCATGGTCCAAAGAGGAAACATAGCACCTCACACACACACATGCACACACACACACACATACACACACACATACACACACACACACACTTTTTTTGTTAACTCTTCATTATTAACCTATGAGGGACAGTGGCGTAGCTGAGGGGGGGCCTGGAGGGCCTTGGCCCTCCCATCAAAAATATTTTATCAATTAGTCATAAATTCAATTTAAACTTGGTTCATGCATTTATAGGTCACAAAACTAGGACCCTCCAGCAGTTTCTCTCCAGCTACGCCACTGATGAGAGGTGAGAGTGTTCCAGGATCATATTGTCCAATGGCTTGACAATAGCCATGCACAATCACCTGGACTCGCACAAAGTTGATATACACATAATAATAATAATAATAATAATAATAATAATAATAATAATAATAATAATAATAATAACAATAATAATAATATAGGGGAGGAGGTGGGGGGTTGGAGGTGAGTGGGAATAAAGTATCGAGAATATGTAGAAGGAAGGAGAATAGAAGGAAGGAAAAGAGAGAGGGAAAAGAGGGGAATAGGTAATACTTTGAAAGAATAATTGATTCTTTGGCTATATTTACACGCACGCATGCATGCACACACGCATGCACGCATGCGCAAACACACACCCATACACACATGTAGTCCAGTAGGTAACTGGTGCAAGTACAGGATTTCTTAATTCAATAGGTGGCATTTCTATTCATAGATACCTTTTTTCAGTTTTCATAGCACATATTTGAAATCTGATAACTTGATCAAGATGACATATTGTCCTGCATCATTAGCTAAATTAACAAGCTGACAATTCTAGATGGTAAATCAAACTAAACGATAACTATTTATGACAACAAGTAGCAAATATTGAGCAAGCATATCATTACTTATAATGATATGTTTCATATCATTTAAGCATTGCTTTAAGTCTGATGAATTTTAAATTAAAAACCTGATTTTTGACTGATATAAATACACCCTAAAAATCATATTTATATGAATGCATACCTTTATTCCAGGTTTTATCTTTCTAGTATTCAAACAAAAAGATAAGACGAGATATTAGTTCTCTGTACATAAGTGGTAACTTCTAAAGGAATAGTAATAGCAGAAAATGAAGATGGCAACATCAACAATAAAAATAGTCGTTTAAGATCTAAATTGCTTAGATTACCTATAATTAAATCTCTAACACGTCACCATTATACTAGATAGTTAAAAAATATAGTAAAACATCTACAAATTTTATTTCCACTAAATTACTCATTGTAACAGCCCCAATATTTCCATGAGTGTTTACAAGTTATTGAGTGCATTGGTTCCTGTGGCTATACAGTCCTCATGCTAGTTATGTCTGTGACACTTGTTCTTTTGTTGTTGGTTTCTGCACAATCCAACTATAGTGAGGTAGCTGAGTCATGTGGTTAACCACGCACCCTTTATGTACATAATTGCTGCACCGAATGAATATAATTGTGAGACAAGTTTTAAATGCAGTATATTCTAAATACAAAACCTGATCTTTTTTAATTCAAAATAGACAAGAGCAAATGAAGCAACTGAGAATTGACAATGATATTAGGTGCATTCTCTAATTGCCTTTAATAATGAATAGTTCTAAAGGAATTCTAACATGTTAATTAACCATGTCTTCACACAATGTGGCAAGCAGATCATTTGATTATTGAATGCTCCATGTAGCATGGGTGTAGCGAGTAAAATCTATTGAAATTGTTAGAAATGATTAATAAAAATATTTCGAAAATATTTAAAGTGCTCGTAAAGTAGTTATCTTATTAATGTACTCTGACTCAAGTATTGTACATAGCATGAGTCAGAGTATAAAATGGGAGCCAAAGGCAAATGAAAATATCATGTGAAAGTGATTTAGACTTTTTCTCAAACAGTCAGAGTACATTTTTCAATTCATTTTACTCGCTATGTACGCACTGCTTGGAGAATTCAATAAATAGCATAAAATACGGGAGAATATGTAATAGCTAAACCATTGGTTTGAGGAGTTATCCAGCAATAATTCTGAGAGTAGCTACCATTTCTGACAGATAAAAATACTAATCAATGACAGAAGCTATTTAAGCGAGGCTTGCAACTATCGACTAAAAATGTATTTACCTTGGTGAACAACGTTCTATTTCCACAGCCTTTAGACAAGAATAGTAGTGATAGAGCTGATACATCCAGTGAGGTTCGGGGATAGCATTTATAAAACCTTTTAAGCCTAACTAGGTCCCCTTTTAGCCGCCTTTAGATAACAATAGTGGCAACTGAGCAGATTTGTTCAGCGAGGCTAACTCAGGAATAGTTTCTACAAGATCACTTACATTTTGTTGTATTCAACTTCATTATTCTGTCAAATAATGCTTCTGTGTTGTATATATAATTTAAGCACTTGACTTGTGTACATACATTATCCCTTTCAAACTGAAGATTACTTAAATAATTCGGTCATTTGTTGGCTGAATTTTTTTTTATTATATTGCTAATTTATAGGAAATATCAGCCAAATTTTATCTTCTGAGATGTTTACCCCTAAAAAAGGCTTGTGCAAGAGGCTGAAACATTTTTGGGTATATTTAGCTAATAATAGTAACTAATTAAAAAGCAGTCATTGTAGTAAGGGAATAGTAGCAATTAGGTTTGCAAAAAGGTTTAATGAACAGAAAGGCAATGTTATACACTACATTATGTAATTGCAGTGGAGAATCTAAATTAGTTTAGTCACCACATTGTCATCATTATTCAGCCCAACCAAAAACATGAAAAAGATATTTCAACTTTCAAACTGAAGTCTTCACGGAGTAAGTAAATATGGACATGCTTGATAAAAGTATGCAATCACTACAGTATAATTTAATTACTGCATAGCTATGATTCACAATTTAAAAGTTATCAAAGGTGATAATATCACAGTTTTTTTCAAATTCAATAATCATCATTTTTTTATAACTTCAAAGTTTCGTACTAGTAGGATAAAAGCAGACAAATATTGCATGTATCCTGCCATAGCATAAATGAAGCCATAAACATAAGAGGCATAATTGAAGGGAAAAAAAGAGCAAAACCTCACATTTTAGGAAATATTTATAGCTAACAGATAGAAAAACATTTTAGAAGCACGAGAACAACACACACACACACACACACACACACACACATACACACACACACACAACACACACACACACACACAATAAGAAGCAAATTTTGAACATATAGGAAAAAATATCATGATATTTTTTATTATATACTGAACAGGTCCTGATAACTGCTGCTACACAGAATATGCACTAAAGTAAACAGGATGAGGCCTAGGGTAATATTTTCCCATATCACCTGTGTTCACATCACGTTGGGTTATTACGTCCCTCCAGGTTACAAATTTGTTTATGGTGTTTACAATGCCATAGCTATGGCATCAACACATGAGCAGTACATAATAAATTTATTTAATTTGTCTGATTGGTTCTATTTACACTTGTGCCTGTGGCACTCATGTAAATACTAAGCCAACAGACTCATGATAAATGAAAATGAAGCTTATTTAAAAAAAATTATTCACTTAAACGTCCAAACTACTAAATGGTTTTAGCCAAGCTTTGTGAAATAAAAGTTGCAAATACCTAAGCCACTAAGAAATTCATATGGCATCAAGCATTACATACTAGTGATTACAATCCCTTCAAGAGGCTCAAATGTCAGTCTAATTGAATTTAGTTACAAAAAAAGTTAGATGATATCCTGTGGAATCTTCTTACATTTATAGCAGTGAACAGTGGAACTTAAACTACATCAAAATTGCTAAAGCTCAATAGTAAAGTGAACATACCTCTACTTGAAAACTCCTGAACCCCCAAAACGATGCAATAGCTGTCGTGGAAGACGATAAACTAGGCGGACCAAATCAGCAGATGACGGGCCAAATCCGCTAGCGTTATTGGTCCGGGGGGACTGTAACCGCTAGCGGATTCTATCCGCCCAGACCAATAACGCTAGCGGATTTGGTCCGATCGGACCGCAATTTGCCCGGACCAATTTTCCTGTGACACCGGCGGTGGTCTAAGTCAGTATCGGTACGGCATAAATCGGCAATACCCTGTATCAGGATTTCGCTATTACAATCATAAAAGTTAGTTTTTCTAAAAAAAATTTCTTTTTTTGCTTAACACATATTCTTTTGTTTTTCAAGCATGTGAACCTGTATCACTCCATCCTATTCCCCAGTTGAGGTTAGATTCCTTATTTTTATTGAGGTTTGTGTTTATTTGTTAAAATTACCTTTTCAGTCAGAATGAAGCAGTCTGTAGTCTCCCTGATGTTCAGCTTACCTTCATCTGTACTTGCACATCTTCAGATGTCAACACTTCATCTTAAGCAATCAGTTTGTCTCCAAGGTTGGTCACATGGAATTTATACATACTGATTCTGATTTTATATTTAGTGTGAGCTCCTTGTACAGCTTTCATTTGAGTACCGTATAGCTGGAAATATTTACTAGAATTTAATTCTACGAGTTTTCGGATTTCGCAAAAAAAATTTCCACCAAACATTCACTTACCTTTGATTGTTTTGAAGATTGATCTTGACCCACAAACATTGTATCAGCAAACATCCTAATTATTATAAATCGCAAACTATCATTACTTCCGGCTATACAGTATATTCAGATTTGGGGTCAGTACTTGAAATGTATTTGATTGTTGCCTATACAAATATTGTATCTAGAAAGTTTGTTTGATTGCATTACAAATATGCACTTAAAAAATATACAAACATGCTTGCAAGGATAAACATGTGCTGATCTCCCCCCCCACCCCCCCACTATTTCATTAGGAAGGGCACAGCCCCCCCACTTTTACACTACAAAGAGCAGAGGCCCTATTTTATATTAGGAGAGTAATAGCCACCCCTATCCCTAAACATTTTTCAAAAGTTGAGGCCATACTCTTATGTAACTGACTATCTCACCTTTGTTATCATCTTTCATATCCACTGACTAAGTAGCTAGTACCTCTATGGTTAATTAATCAATGCAGCTGCTTTTTGAAGGAAGAGAACTAGCTAGTAATGGCAAAGAAACAAACAAGTTTGCTGAGTTTCTGGTCAGCATGATACATTCTAACAATATAGTAAAAGAGCCATGGTTGTTTCAGGACAGCTTACAGTATTGGACCTGTAATGTATTCGATGCTGGTACAAGGTTGAAAGGTCTGTTACAGTACTGAATGAAACCCTGATTCAGTAGTGTCCAGGAAATAAACCTGAGTGAGAATAGCATTGTTTTTATATTGGCAATTACAAATGAATAATACAAACATACCTCAATATCTTTTAGAGGTGGTTGGTATTGGTATGACAAGGATGAGTAGCTGCATGGAAATAAATAAACCGGAATAGAACTCTGAATTTACTTTCCTTTTGTTTGCTGGTGTCCCTTAACATCTTCCATTGGTGATGTCTCGTGTTACTACCCATGTCATAATTACAAAAATAGATTATAAAATACGTTAAAAATTCTCCCGTACATATATAGCGTATAGGACCATGTTAACTTGTTGTTGGTAACTAACTTGGATGAAGTCACTGAAATATCTACTATGTAATAGTTAGAGCATAAGCGCTTGGGTACTGGTGCATTTAGTGCACTGAAGCCCAAGGGCCGTAGGCCTGAGGGCTTTGTGCACTAAATCCACCAGTACCTAAGCGCATGCTCTAACTATTTTAGATCCCGTTTACCCAGGCCTGCCCAGTTTCCTCTAGCAACTTTGTTTATCAGCATTTTCAGTGTCAAGCAAATTCTTCCGTGCCCAAAATTAAAATTCAATTAAAATTCAATTGAAGCACTGCCAGAAAGTGTACTTTAGCAAGTTTACTTTAGCATTGTAGCTGCTAGCTGTTATCTCCAGATCTAACTCTACCTGGGCTGCTCTGCAGTAAGCAGTAAAGCAGCTAGCTATGGTAAATTCCTGTGGTATGAGAGGTATGAGAGCGGGCAGGAGAGTTATATGGTAGGGCTGGTCCCATATAGGTGGATATGAAAGAGTAGTAGACCCTCCCATATCCAGGCCTCACATAACCTGCTCCCTCCTGCTTTATCCTGCCTATTCTATTAACTAAAACTCAAAAATAGCAATACCCCAAGGGTTGTTAGTATGCACAGTTCATATACCTAAAGGCAAAAAATAGTGCATACCAAGTTAGTACACCTAGTAACAATATAGCAACGGGTTCTAAACGGGTTCTAATATAAAATGCTAATATTTTTTGATTACACAAATTTGAATATACATGTGGCCATATTAGGGTAAAAGTAATTTTTACTGATTTACACAATACTCATTTAAAAAATACATTGAATTAGAATAATCATGTTGAAACTCTATTTGAGAAGTAAGACACTGTTCTCTTTCTATGTTCCTTGGACATTGCTTTGACACGAACTTGCATGAGTTGCTGCATTCATGGATTATTGACACTGCATTTCCAATGGCAAAAGATTCCAATATGAAAATGTTATCAGTCATTGTCAGCAATGGGCAATCCAACTCGTTAGTTATGAAATCACCAAGTGGTGAGCAAAGAAACTCAATCTTTCTGATCACACATAGTTGGTTGCCATTATAATTCTTGGCAGCTGCCAAAAGCTGACCATACTCAATCTGCAAGATTCAAGAGTGAAAATTTAAGACATAAGGAAAAATGTGACCATCTACGGGAAAATCGGGCACAACGTGGCGTGCGTAAACGTTGGGAAAAGATCGATTGAATTCTTTAAAAATGTAGGAACGGTTAGGTCGAATATAGCGAAAACAACTAAAGGTACAGCAATAAACCTTGGAGGGCTCAATATCTGGATGCCGACAAATGCGTAAGTGCAAAAAAAAAATTTTTTGATGGGGGCCGCGTTGTGCCCAATTTTCTTGTAGACGGTCACAAATAATCATAAGACAGCAAGCATGCAGTTTCTAAGGACACACACACATACACACAAAAACACACAAACAACATACACACACAAAAATACATACACACCAAACAAAAAAAAAAGATTTAAAAGAAAGGCAGGGGTTTGAATTTAAAGTACAGGTAAACAAACCAAAATCCAATATCAATCTGTTTGGTATTAGCTCTGATTACCATAATGTGCTGGCTGCATAAGATTAATTGAAATGTTTACTTTGGTTTGTATCTAGCCTCCTACATTATTACGGTTTACCTCATGATTATTGGAAAGAAGTTTAACGTAATTGCCACTGTGTATAATTTGTGTATTCTGTCCAACTACGCCGCCCTGAAATAATTCCACTTTCATTTCCATATCTACACCTTCATGATGGACATCAAAAGACTGGTGCAATTCCCTCATTGATAAGACACCAACATCAGGAAGGCTCAACTGGAGAGCAGAGAACTTTATTGGTGAACATTGACTACACTGTGACATTATACAACCAAGATGCTGAAAAATGAGTGACACAAACATAATAATAACTTACTTTTCGCAATGTTCCATGCTGATAAATACTTTTTTCACTATAGCTTTGTTTAATTGGAACATCATTGAGAAATGTTTGTAACACTGGAGAAGTGTATAAGGACTGGACGCCTTTTCCACAACTGAAAATTAAAAGATTGAAGCTAGAAGAAGTAATTATAAGTAGAACATGTGGTTGTCTGATGTTGGGGTAGTCACATCATGTATTTGCACACTAATTAAGTCTATTGTTTAAGGTATTTTAAGAAATTATTTGTAATAGCATGCAAAGTAAATCAAGTTTAACAAATAATGATTTTTTAGGAAAAAGTGCACATACAACATTAATTATTCAATTGAAAAAACTCGCCTGCTTTCTCCTGAGATATAACCATCTTCACAAATATACCTCAACTGTTCTGTGGTGGCAAAACTAACTGAAATGTCATGACTTGGGGCACTTTTGTTCCCATAAATGTTTTGAGCCCTAATGAAGGAGTTAAAAGTTTCACATCTGTCAGTAAAAACAATTGGATATAAAATAAAATAAACACCCATCTCCGTTGGTAACAACTATTTGTATAATTTTGAATTGTGGGGAACAACAACAGGAACCAACATGCATGACAAGCCTTGCATGCACATGACAAGCCTTGCATGCATGACAAGCCTTGCATGCATGACAAGCCTTGCATGCATGACAAGCCGTGCATGAATGACAAGCCTCGCATGCATGACAAGCCTTGCATGCATGACAAGCCTTGCATGCATGACAAGCCTTGCATGCATGACAAGCCTTGCATGCATGACAAGCCTTGCATGCATGACAAGCCTTGCATGCATGACAAGCCTTGCATATCTTCTGCTTCAGAATTGCAAACTTCTGTGTAATTACTACATTTAAAAATGTGACTGTCCACAGGAAAATTAGGCACAATGTGGGCCCTGTCAACATTTTTTCTTCACATACACATTCATTTAAGCTCACCAAAAGTTTTATAGCCATACTTCAGCCATTAGTCGATATATGTGACCTAACCATTCCATTCTTTCCATTCTGTAGGCTTATTTAATACATTTCAAAGTATTAAATTGATATTTTCCTGACATTTATAACAAATCACAGTGTGCCCAATTTTCCCGAAAACGGTCACAAATAACTACTTTCCACAGCACACTCATAACGTATCAAAACCAAGGCAACAACACATCAACAAAATAATAAAGAACACAACTCATAAAGCCACTAAGTTAATAATATTTTATATATAATCTGACTTACCTCTCTGTGTTAAAAGCAGAGGTCGGCCCAAATTGCACCATGCAGTCAACAAGATGTAGCATCAGGTGAACTTTAAGTTTTTTCAACATATCAGGCTTGTGTTGACTAACTTTATTAACAAAATTATGGCAAATATCTTTGCACTGGATGATCTTCTGAGGGTCAAAATAGTCACAGTATGCTAATTTGAATACCTATTAAAAGAAGAACAATACTGTATTACAATATTGTATTACAATAACATGCCTTTGACAAAGCAATCCACACTTCTCTGTCTCCATTCGAAAGGTAAGGCCACATGATGGACAATGTCATCTGGGCCCATGCTTTGTAATCACGCCCAACAAATGACTGGTGATGACGAATGACATTTCCTTGTAACTTGCATGAAAACCCTGAATAATTAAATGCACGAACTCTTGCCAGAACTTCTTCCTTTTGTTTGGTGGACAATGTTGATATTGTACTTTTCAGCAAATACTTATAAGGTCCAAGAAGTAGAGTATGCAAACACTCCACTGGCATGCTCCTGTACATATATCATCAATATAGACTAACCATGAGACATTACATAGCATGGCAGCAAATCACAACATACTGAAATAGATCACCAGGTAAATCCAAGAGGGCATTTGGAGTCTCTTTTAAACGGTACTCAGTTCGCAAGTTATTCCTATTCCTCACTACTTGCTCTGACTTGATTCTGTCGATTTGGCTGAGAGATATTTCTATTGACCGTAATTCACCAATCACAGTAGGATTAACTTCTCTGTCAACCTAACATTATTGCTAATTAAATACATATGTAAAATAAATCTTGAATTTTTCTTACCATGCACATTCGACAATATTTTCTACTACTAGAACCAAGGTGATTTAAAAGTTCAGATGCCCTAGGCATAGGTGCCAACTTTTTCAAACCAGCTTCAAGGACATAAGCCACACCCATGGCCACACCTACAAACCACACCCACATCACATAATTATGATGTCATTGCAAAAAAATTAGTTAACTAGCTATCATCTGGCTGTTGAGTCATTGCAAAAAATAAGTTAACTAGCTACCATCTGGCTGTTGATTGTGTTCCTATGGTCCTGGACCTTTAACGGCTAAGTATGTTGCTTTTCTACACTGAGCAAGCAGCTCTTCAGTGAAAATAGAGTTATAACAGTTACATCCAGTTGTTAGCCACAGGCCAGCTGAGCTAGCACAGCTGACTGCAGTGCTAACTCAGCTGGCTTGTCAGTTGTGATTAACTGGATGCAGCATTTGTTAGCAGAGTTGCATAAAACCTGGACCAGCATCATCATCGAGGACAAACAATAGGAAAGTGATAGGTCATCAAGGACTCAAGGACAAAGCTCTTAAATCGAGGACTGTCCTCGACATTCGAGGACAGTTGGCACCTATGCCTAGGGTTGTCAGCTAAAATACACATCAGAGGAGCCACCACAAGAGCACACATCTACTTGGTGGTGATCTTTGAGCCAGCCTACAATATCATTCAAAGTGAGATTAGGACGTCCCCTCATGTTTGCTGTGTCACACACAAACTTCCGAACTTCAGCCATGAAATTTTCATCAAAGGTCAAAGATGCCCACTTTGGATGTTTTCCTCTTCCTGACTCCAACTCATGCTGTATCCGCTCATCTGTTGCTTCATCAATAGAAGATATCAGGGAAAAGAAGTCAACATAGATATCCGCTGCCCACCTATGGATCACTTTCCAACAGAATCCAGTGGCTTTTGAGGCCAACTTGCACGACTCTGTGATGCCCATCTCTGCGGTCATACCAGCACCAACTATTTGAAGAGCTATAGCTTTCTGTATAGCCAAAGTTGTGTTTCTTTCCACAAAAGATTGTAAACTGTGTAATCCTTGTGAAATCACGTGTGGACTCTCTTTCACTAATAGCTTCAAATAGTTATTTCTGGGTGAGGGGGACGGGCAAGGCTGTTTGGGTCTAAAATTATATGAGGAGGAGGGGGAGGAGGATAGTGAGTGTGAGGAGGATAAAGAATAAGAGGAAGATGGGGAGGAGGATAAAGAATGAGAGGAAGACGGGGGGGAGGATAAAGAAGAATGAGAAGACATGGAGGAGGATATAGAATGAGAGGAAGATAGAGAGTGTGAGGTGGATATAGTTGGTGAAATAGATGGAGAATGTGAGGATGCACTTAAAGAGCTAGAAAGTGGAGGTGAAAGAGATACATGTCTTCCTCTGGGAGCCTTTGGTTTCATGCAGTCTTTCATTTTTTTAGCTGCTGTAGAAGAGGAGGCTCTCTTAGACTCTACAGGAATGTTAGAGGATATCTCCAGAACTTCCACCTGATTTCGTCGTCGCTTGCTCGCGCGACTAACCGTAGGTAACGCTGCTTTGGAAGCCATACTACTAGTGGTGTGCTTGAGCACAAATGGCGAGCGAGCCTAAAGACTATACTATTTTTATTGACTTCTAACACTGAAGCTACTGAAAATAAGGTCAAGCTTTTAAATTTAGCATACAGGGTAAAGGGATTTCAGTGCCATAGTAACAACTCTCTGCAACTGCTTGAATTGAAGGAAAAAACAACAACAACAAAACAATACAGGTTATTTAAAAGTTTTCTTTGTGATATTCTTTAGCTAAGTAGTGGTTGTAACACAATGCTTTGACACAGCTGGACATGAACCTAAACAGACTTACCTTCACAGTAGTCTAGTGGACAATGTATTTTCAGGTAAATACTGTGCGCACGGCTTATAACCATGACAAAGAGCGCATTGACTTACCACCGCCACTAACTCGAATAGAAATGGAAGTCCCTTAAGTTGTCAAGTTTTAACTGTACGGGCAAAAGAATTCAAAACGGTAAACAATTCAATTTCTAGGGTGATACGGGTACTGATCGATAAACCAGAGGATTCTGTTTAGTGCAATTTGGGACGGGGTCGACAACCGAACTAACACAAAAACGCGAGGGTCAAAGTACAAAAATGCCTTACGTACGTCCATACATATATACAAATAAATAAACTAGAAAATGCTCGTGTAGCATTGGTTGGGCGAGCGAGCGAAGTTCTGGGGAAATGTTGACACTTTCAATTGCATTGGGGTCGTTTGATTTGAATTTGCATTGGTTTTCTTCCTGCAGGTTGCCAAATCTGAATTCACATCTCATTATTAGTAGTAGAATATGTAATGACATGTAAAGGGGGAAATGATGATTGGTAAAGGGTAAAGAATGGTACTCCTCATGATAAAGTAACAATGATAACAAAATAATGTGTAAAGTACAGAAAAGGGGAAAAGGTGTAAAGGGGAAACATGTAAAGGGTGAACCGTGTAAAGGGGAAACATGTAAAGGGGGGAAATGTGTAAAGGGGGAAATGGGGATGGGGGATACTCTGAAGTGTCCACATGCTAAGCATGACAGTAATTCAAGTCTCAGTTTTACAGACGCATAATACTGGAAGCTGGCCATAGCTAATTGGCATAGAGATAGTACCCTAAAATTTGAGGACAGATTGCACGACCTGAAAATGAGATGGGATGTGCTTGATGTATAAAGCCATGTTGCTGTCTTCTCCTGGCATCATATTTATGGTGTCTTCAATCCTGAGAGTGGGAGAGTACCTCTGCCAGGTAGTGTTGAGAATATGACTGAATGTCAATCTGCAGCAAGTGGGCAAATGTGAAGATCTCCACATCAGTACCCCACACTGTGGACTGCTCCATTATCTAGTGATATTCATGACTATGAAACGCTTGAATGAGTAGCTCTACCAATGATAGTTGAATGGTATATGATTAGCCACACTACCATTAGCTAGAGTAACGAGAGAAAATTAGAAAAAAGCATATGCGACCACGTATGTGCGCGCGCGTTTAAACGACCACGTATGTGCGCGAGCGTTTAAACGACGACGTATTCAGGATTTCCATAGACTACATCTTAGAGTTGCTCGCTCGCTTCGCTCGCTCGCCAATAAATAAACTGACATCCCCGATTTTCGATTGTGTTACCCCTGTAAGTGTCTCGCTCGCTACGCTCGCTCGCCAATAATCGAGTTAGCCCGCCAAGTGAAAATGGAAAGTCCGATTATGCTAGGGTAATTCCCTTCGGGTCGCGCAAGCGCGAAGTTGGACCCAGTCTTACGCCGTGTGACGAATTACCGCGTAAGTTCCGACGTCAAAGAAAATGGCGAAAAATGTATTGTAGTCTACGAGAGAGGCGCGTTTTCTCACCTTCCCATGGTTGAATAACTGTTTAAAGATATCAGGAATCTTTTAAATCAGATGGAAAATGGTATGCCTAAATTATAAAGAGCTATGTATTGGTCAATCTCATGGAATCAAAGTTTCCACTCTTTAAGCTGGAAGCACTGTAAAATACATAGTTATAACAATAGTTTTTGTAATTCCTTACATATTACATTCTAGAATATTTTTTATCATGTACGATATAAGACAGTCTACTGTAAGAGATGAACTAGAACATGAAGGAATAGAGTTTGTTGAAGTAAGAAGGGTATGATATGACAGGCAAGAAAGGTTGTAGGAGGATGGAGGGAGAGAGAGAAGGAAAAATAGGCACCTTGTAAGTGGAAGACAGACCACTTTTGACGTCTGGACAGAGGGCAAAGTCCACCAGATATGCCAAAAAATACTAAATAATAAAACACATACAGAAAATACACATAATATACAATAAGTTTCACTAATTGAAGCCTGCTATTATATACTAGTGGTGTGCTTTAGCACAAATGGCGAGCGAGCTGGCCTAGATAGGCGACATAAAACTATAACTTTTGTATTAATTTTAACTTCAAAAGCTCCAACATAGACTTGTGTACCATTTTAGGTACATCCTGCACCATCTTCATACATTGCAATACTTGACATGTATAAATACATTTTACTCCATATTAATATTCCAAGTGTGTGTCTAGGTTCTGCTTAGCAAATGCGTAAAGTTGACCTTAACCAGAAAGCTTAACTGAACGGGTTACATCTCTTCCACAAAGAGAAATGATTCAACTTTGTCATGCCAAGATGGTCAACTCTGTAAAAGTCTTACATAGAGCGTAATTTGTATTTGTGCAATTAATATGTTCTAATCTTTTAATATATTAGTTTTGTACCATTTATAAAAACATTCCAATATTACCACATACATGCTTTATTACATAAGGCAGAGTCACCACACTTTATACGTTGCAATACTTGACATGTATAAACACATTTTGCTCCATAATATTATTTCCAAGTGTGTGTTTAATTAGTATTGTTATTATTGTACAGGGCTGTACCAAACATCTACGTGACTACTGAACCAAAGCTCCAGCCAATAAGTAAAAAAAAAAAACTAGAAGAAAGCCAAGGAGTGGTAAGTTACGAATTTGATCAGCCAAGGGCTAGCAAAAGAAAAAGAAAAGAAAAAAAGAAAAAGTAGTAACAGTTAAGTTGATATTTTACAAATCTACCACACACCCCAACGTAAGGCAAGTTGCTTACCAGTTCTGCGAGTAAGAAAAATTTAACTTACAGATGTGAAAGTGACAAAGTAGTTTGGGACACAAGCCAATATATATATTTGTAGCACAATCTTATTATTTATGCGTTCAAATCACTTGTCATTATTTCACTTGTCACAGTATTTACTATGTTACTGCTTTTTGTGTGAAATTGACCAATGGCTCATACTATATATAAATATTTTATTTGATATACTTTGTATAATGCTGGTACAGCAGTGCTGAGGAGGTGTTCTTTTCCAGTCAGAGCTTGTTTCGCATTCAAAGAGACAAAGACTCTAATGAAGAAAAAAAACAAAAAAAAAACAAAAACAAGACAAGATGGAAGAAAGTCCAGGAAGGGAGGAACAGCAGTGCTTGAGAAATATTTCTGTGTATGTTTCTCATTACAAAGAGACACAAAAAGATGGTAAAAAAAAACAAAAACAAAGAAAATAAATATGAACTGGTCAACAATTGCCAACTGAGGTCAAAGAAAACCAAGCGGCTCCAGCTGAATGCATCAATATTCAGCCAATTCAGCAACTTAGGACTCAATTTTCCGAACGCTTTTTCTGAAATTCCTTCTGTAATTGCCCAACTCAATGATTATTTAGTAAGTGGTATAGGTCATACGTGTATTCTTAATTTTTATAAGGTGCGAATGTGAAGATCCATTAAGATAAGGAATGATTTCATAGGTTCCGACTTTGTATCTGGCTGAAAATATGCATCTACATTGCTAGTATGCCAATATTGATATAAAATTAGTTTTGTCATTGCCTGCAGAGCTAGTTTATACAAAAACAGTAATAGAAGACTAATTTTAAGCAAGGTAATCACAAAAAGCAGCTGTTAAGGAACAGAAGACAGCCAAGGGCTAGCAAAAAGAAAGAAAAAAGTAACAGTTAAGTTGATATTTACTGGCCCCATGTTGTAGCAGTGAATAGACTGTATGCAACCTGGTTTGGTTATTAGGCAGGGGACATTTGGACTAACTTAGGGCCTCATGTGCACTAGAAATCCATTGTGAGGTAAGTTCAACCAGTGATGAAGAAGACTACGGCTGTTATTACGGTGAAGATGATGGCGACGCAGACTGTTTTGCTGAGGTACTATTTTCTATACTCTGTGGTTTGTGCCTTCTGAGCATACTCTTAGTATACAGAGAATCTAACTGCAAGAAATGTTCTGCTGACTTCGTTCTGCAAGGAGCACTGTTCCTAATAAAATGAAAATAATAATAAATAAAAACCTAATGTATATATAGTTAAAGTAGATGTTGAAGAAGGGAAAGTTCAAGCAGAAATGCTGGAGATTGAATAGTGCTTCAAGGCCATCATTTAAAGAAGTGTAGTCATCATTTGATAGACAGAAAGTAAGTGTCAGTCGTGCTAGAGCGGTGTGAAGACAAATAGCTCAATCTTTAATTATTGCGAACACTTCACTATAAACATTGTTCAAAACCAGAAGGTTAACTTAAACTGTATGTTACCTGTATTTGTCATTTTTTCAGATGTAAACCTTCCAACATCTCATTAACAGAGCAGGAGAGATCAAGCGCTATAACTTTGTCATAGCTGGTGAAATTGTAAATTCCTTTGTAGGTTTTGCCAGTCAGAGTATACAAATATATAGCATACAAGTTATAAGCCAATACCCGTTGCAGTTATATATATAATGCTTATACTGCAGTGCTGAGGAATTGTTCTTTGCCAGTCAGAGCGTGTTTTTCAATTCAAAGAGACAAAGGATTAGATAACCAACTAGCCCCAGGGTTTATATAATATTAACATGAAGAAAAGAGCTTGCTGAGCAGACAATTAAACTTTATTTATTATGACCAAAAAAGATTTCAAAAAATATTAAGAGAATTTAAATTTGACTTAAAGATATTTTCGGGTCAGGCACCCCAACCTATTCCAGGCAAGAGACTTCTCGAGATAGTTAATTAGTAGAAATAGGGATGGCATTTTTGACGACGCCAAGGACCTCTCCCATTGCATACTCACCTTCTCTCATTCATTCTCTGTTTCATACATTATTTTGATTCAAGCAAGAACTTTATAGTCTCGCTAGGCCCATGGTAAAGAAGATGCTGAACAGTTAAGTTGATATTTAAAAAATAATTATTTACCACCGAAAAAATAGGTATGGCATTTTGACGACGCCTAGGACATGGTAAGAAGATGCCGAACAGTTAAGTTGATATTTAAAAAATAATCATCTACCACATAAGAAATAGGGATGGCATTTTTGATGACGCCAAGGACATGGTAAAGAAGATGCCGAACAGTTAAGTTGATATTTAAAAAATAATTATCTACCACAGAAGAAGACAGAATCAGCAGAGCAAAGAGGACATGCTATCATAGTCCACAAGAAATGTGTCTTATTCTGATCATCACCACCAGCAGTTCAAATCATATATTCTACAACAATATGACAACCAAACTTTCATAATCAATTTTACATTATTATATATATAATATATATATATATATATCAATTATATATTTAGCCACCTATTTCATTATAAATAAAATTTCCATAAAGAACTGGCACTGAACAGAGATACATTGAGGAAGTGGCCAATTCCTTCTCTAAACCTGACAAGTTTTTATAACAACATTTACTTGTTCAATAAATGCAAGTCCCTGAGCTCTAGTAGCTGGCCTAACTAGAGATATTGAATCTTGGTTTGAGACTTTTATAACAACATTTACTTGTTGAATAGATGCAAGTCCCTGAGCTCTAGTAGCTGGCCTAACTAGAGATATTGAATCTTGGTTTGAGACTTTTAAGAGAAGATGTTTTTATTATACTCACATGATGAATAGAGAAAAGAACAAATATTTTTAAATAGTTATTGAGGCTCTTAAATGTTTATTTCTTACTATTTCGCCACAACATCCACAGCATCAGTTCCACGGAAGAAGTCCTCCAAGCAAGGCAATCAAAAAAAAAAAAGAAGCTGTTGAGGATCACAAGACAGCCAAGGGCTAGAATAAAGAAACAAATAATGGTAACAGTTAAGTTGATATTTAAAAAAATAAATAATTATCTACCACAAAAGAAGACAGAATCAGCAGAGCCAGAGCCCAAAGTGGGGCTTTCAACTCGGTTGGTGCAGCAACTATCCAAGTATTCTAAGTTGTTCAAAGAAACCACCAATAGAAACACATAAGAACCTATATATATATATATATATATATAGAGTTTCAAGAGAAAGACAAGAACGAATTGCTCAATCAAAGCACGAACTCTTCCCTCCAATTAGACCCAATGTTTCGCCAGATTTGAACAGGAGTTCATTTTCCACCTTCAAATTCGGAGCACTCCACTGCATACCCATTTGTGTTGGACCCTTTAGGTATCGAGATGGCTTTAACTAAGAAAAAAAAGTCAGTTCTAAACCTGAACCAGCCAGCTTTAGGGAAAGCTCGAGACGTGCTATTTCAGAAGTTGGAAAAACTCTCCATGACTTCATTGCTGCTGAGTACTCCTGTAAAATAAAGAAATTCATAGTGGATATACTTTCTCCTTGCAGGAAGGGTGCACTAAGTTGTTAACATTTGAGTTTTTTTGTTTGTTTTTCTGATAACGGTAAGGGTCAATCAACGGTTAAACATAAAAAGGCAAGGCATTCGAATCAAGGAGAACATTTGCTAAAACAATATCAAAAGCTAATAGAGGAAATTCAAGAAGCTGTATTTCTATATTAGGTTTTTGTCAAAAGTACTTAATGAAGCCACATTTGGTGAACCAGCCGATAGACGAGGAGGACACTACTCTCCTCCATCTTGCTGCCAACAGCTCATCCCCAGAAGCTTTGAACATTCTGTTACAGCATGGAGCAGATATGAATGTACAGAATGGGGAAGGAGTCAGGGCATATGTGTAATTTGTGGTAATAATTAACACTTTGTTATATGATATGATTTGTTTACTTGCCATCAATGCAATCTGAAAAATATGGCGTAATGTGTAACTTATTAGTATTGTATCACCATTAATAAAACAGTGGAGGAGAGTCCACAAAAGAAGAATGGCAAAAATAGACAGTCCAAGAAGTCCACCCCATACAGGTAAACAGAAAGGGTGTACATCTTGCAAGGTGCAGCAAAGCAAAGGATTCCTTGTGCGACATTGAGTGAGTGGGTGTGACAAATGGGTGTGGCCAGTAAGGCCACACCAAATTAATTTGTTGTTGCTCGGGCGAACTAGGCTGAGATGTAGGGTCGGTAGGTAGGGGAAAAAAAACAAAAAAAAACATGAATATCATTAAAAAAATCATGAATATTATTAATTAGCGTGTCAATATTACTTTATTGTTCATTCGACTCGACGTCTTTTCACATTGTTTGGGTGAGAAACTTTGTTAGTCTTGCCTTTAGATTGGCATATGCAACAAAGTGGTCGGACTACCCCATAGCTTCTTTTCAATTCTGCTACTCCTTCTGTTACTAACCCTCCTTCATCCTTTCCACAATAATAGCACACTGGAGGGAATTTGACAAGTGCAGCACTGTAATATGAAATTCCATAGGGTCCGCACAAGAGATGTTTTCTTTTACCACAATTGTGTCATGAAATGGTGAGCATACTAGTGGTGCGCTCGAAAAGCCAAACATTAAGTTAGCTTCGTTCACAAAGCTTTCCAACGCTTCCAAGCTAGACTCTTTTTTCAGAGTCTTCACTGCTACCTCCGTGAGTTTCTCGCCAGGAACGATACATGCTGCCTTGGCATGGAAAACAACTCCGTAGTTTCCCTGGCCAATGTTGCGAACACAGTGAATGGAAGACTTGTCAAATTGTGGAAAGCTATCGATGATTTTCTTAAGCTTTGAGTCTGGTTCGCCTTTGTTATATCCAGTGGTGTCAGGTTCAGCTTTGATATATGTGGTGTTTCTTGTGAAGGTAATCTTTTCAATCTTCTTTCGCCTGTACAACACTCGCATGGCGATAGAGACAGCACCCAATATGATGGAGATCCCAAGCACAATGAAGAGGATGACCATACCGATGGCATAGCCACTCCATCCCATAATGGCAGTGGCTATCAATGGCTCAGTTATCAATGGCTCAGTAACTGCAAACAGAGTAAAGTAATATAAGAGAAATTCTGCTGGTAAAAAGAAATACCACTGAGATTATGAATTTGGTTTAATTTAGTTATCTTAGTTACAGATCAAATAAAACTTGAATCATAAAATTTAAAAAAAAAACACCGAAGTTGGGCGTGGTTTACCCCCCTCATGTAGCATGCACCCACATGATCAAAGACTCTTTACTACATAATTAAAATTATTAGTCAACAAGTATCAATTAAATCACTTGTGTATAATTCATTATATTCATATCCAAATACCTACTCACCTGGCTTATCAAAATAGAACACTTCCGATTTGTATTTTGCTGTTTGATAAATCGATCCCTCAAAGTACAGTGAGTGTACCTGGAAGGTGTAAAACTTCTTCACCGTATAGGTGGCGTTCAACGGAAGCGTAAATTTTGTATCCAATCTTTTCGCCGTAAATTCAGAAGGGGATACATAGGAAGGTGTATTGTGTTGGTAGCTGTAGAAGTCTTCATATGTGGAAACTTTTATATAGTGCCCGACGATGGAAATGCAACCTTCACTGTTCTCTGTAAATGTAGTGTTCCACTCTAACCATATAGCACTGGCATTGAACAGCCTTGCTTGGAAAGCGATTATGTTAACTTGGCCGCAGTCCGAAATCGTTTGATTATAATGATATAACTCGTCAACTACAAAAGAGAAAACAAAACAACAACAAAAAATATAATAAATACAAACGACTATGCCCAGAGGCACATAGAAAGAGACACAACTTACACACAATAAATTCATCTGTGAATAAACTCGCCTTGCCATCCATAGTCTTGACAGCAATGTCACATCTGTACAAGCCGTCAAAGTCTGGAGTGCATGTGTAACTTTGTCTGTATATGCATACATATGTCTGGGAGTCCTCAAGATAACATATCTCCAAGAATTGGGCACTGGTATGCACAGCACTCGAGCTTAATTTGATATACTCTGAGGAGTTGAAGTCGTGGTAGAACCATGTTACTACAGGAGGTATTTCTACATGTTTCCCAATATTAGGATAGATCAGCTTGCACTTAATCAAGAGAGGAACCCAAGAATCCTCCCTACAGATTCCCTGGTAGTGGCCAGACCCTATAATTTGGGCATCCAATCTGCTCTCTACAGATTACACAAGTTATTTTGACATTAATTTATTTAGTTATGATAGCTAATTGACTAGGCGCTGTTGTTAGCTAGCACCAACCAAATCTTCTAACAATCAACAGCAACAACCAAGTTTGGAAGTATATTCCTTCCAAATTTTGGAGATGACTAGCACTAGCTAGTTGCATCAACAAGTCACATACTCAGAATCTTTTTTACCTGTAATCATTCCGTTTATCAAAAGACTTAATGTGACAGCAACTAGCCGCATTAGGTCCATTTTTTTTCACTTACAGCACTCTCACGACTCTGACCAGCGGCGGCACACAATATACTGCCTTTATAGAGGTCTGACTAAAACACGGACCGGACTAAATTCGCGAAAAACTCGCGCAAAGCAAGCGCGCATGCCTATGGGGAGTGGTGGATGATTTGGAGGGGGAGTGGTGGATGATTTGGAGGGGGAGTAGATGATGATAGGGTGGGGGAGTGGTGGATGGAATAGGGAGGGGGAGTGGGATGATTGATAGGGTTGGTGGGTGCTGATATGGAGGGGGCGTGGTGGATGATCTGAAGGGGGGTGGTGGATTATGATAAGGGGGATGAATGGTGATGATTTGGGGGGCGGTGATGCTGGGGGGTGGGTGGTGATGCCCAGTGAAGGGGTGTGGTGGATGATATGGAGGGGGAGTGGTGGATGATATGGAGGGGGAGTGGTGGATATGGAGGGGGAGTGGTGGATGATATGGAGGGCAGTGGATGATATGGAGGGCAGTAGATGATATGAAGGGGGAGTGGAATGATGATATGGAGGGGGAGTGGATGATGATATGGAGACCCTTTTCCAGCACAGCGATTGGTAAAGGGTCTGGCTACACGAGACTAGGCAGCTAGTAGCCCTGAGGAAGAAAGTCAAGTTATTCATACCACCTACTTAACTTCAAGTTTACATGATTTATGAAATACATAAATAATAGTAAATGGTAGATGACCAATTGAAATAACAATAAGGGAAGAAACAAAATGTGACCGTCTACAGGAAAATCGGGCACAACGCGGCCCCGACGAAAAAATTTTTTTTTGCACTTACACACTCCTCGGCAAGCAGATATTAAGCTCTCCAAGTTTTATCGCCGTAGCATTAGCCATTCCCGCTATATATCACCTAACCGTTCCCATCGTTAGGCTTATTGGCGAGCGAGCGAAGCGAGCGAGCAACTCTAAGATGTAGTCTATGGAAATCCTGAATACGTCGTCGTTTAAACGCTCGCGCACATACGTCGTCGTTTAAACGCTCGCGCACATACGTGGTCGTTTAAACGCGCGCGCACATACGTGGTCGCATATGTTTTTTCTAATTTTCTCTCGTTACTCTAGCTAATGGTAGTGTAGCTAATCATATACCATTCAACTATCATTGGTAGAGCTACTCATTCAAGCGTTTCATAGTCATGAATATCACTAGATAATGGAGCAGTCCACAGTGTGGGGTACTGATGTGGAGATCTTCACATTTGCCCACTTGCTGCAGATTGACATTCAGTCATATTCACAACTCAACACTACCTGGCAGAGGTACTCTCCCACTCTCAGGATTGAAGACACCATAAATATGATGCCAGGAGAAGACAGCAACATGGCTTTATACATCAAGCACATCCCATCTCATTTTCAGGTCGTGCAATCTGTCCTCTAATTTTAGGGTACTATCTCTATGCCAATTAGCTATGGCCAGCTTCCAGTATTATGCGTCTGTAAAACTGAGACTTGAATTACTGTCATGCTTAGCATGTGGACACTTCAGAGTATCCCCCATCCCCATTTCCCCCTTTACACGTTTCCCCCCTTTACATGTTTCCCCTTGACACGGTTCCCCCTTTACATGTTTCCCCTTTACACGTTTCCCCCCTTTTCCCCTTTTCTGTACTTTACACATTATTTTGTTATCATTGTTACTTTATCATGAGGAGTACCATTCTTTACCCTTTACCAATCATCATTTTCCCCTTTACATGTCATTACATATTCTACTACTAATAATGAGATGTGAATTCAGATTTGGCAACCTGCAGGAAGAAAACCAATGCAAATTCAAATCAAACGACCCCAATGCAATTGAAAGTGTCAACATTTCCCCAGAACTTCGCTCGCTCGCCCAACCAATGCTACACGAGCATTTTCTAGTTTAATTGGCGAGCGAGCGAAGCGAGCGAGCAACTCTAAGATGTAGTCTATGGAAATCCTGAATACGTCGTCGTAAATAAACGCTCGCGCGCATTCCAGAACTTCGCTCGTTATTTACGTTTGGACTAGGGTCGTCATGCACAAATGGCTATCCGAATGCGATCACTTACCCATTCCAGAACTTCGCTCGCTCGCCCAACCAATGCTACACGAGCATTTTCTAGTACAATTTTAAGAACTAAATCGATCTTTTTGCGACGTCTACGCATGCCGCGTTGTGCCCGATTTTCCCATAGACAGTCACAAATGATGATGAGATGCCAGTGAGGAAGAAGAAATAGCAGGCTAGTGCAGGAGGGAGGGAGGGAGAGAGGAAGGAGTGGGTACTGTGGCTGTGTTGAGGGAACTTGTGCTGAACTTGGCGGTGTTATCAGTTACTTATGCTTCTTTGTGTCACGCTTCTTCTGAGTCAGGGTAGAGAATCTGTGAAATCTCTTGCTCCATGAACGCCCACGGTGTCGTTGTGCTGCCCACGACCAAACACTTCATGCCACTGGGGCAGTAGACGTCTGACGAGTTCTCCGCTTGCTTCTTGATGCTCTCTTGCGTGCAGCTGAAGCAAAACTTGTGCATGGGCGTGGAGGGACACTGCACATAGCGCGTGTCGTCAAGTGTCCTGCGGCACAGTAAGCACTGCATGACTGAAAGAGGTGTCAGGAGCTGGAAGGGGAGATGTACGAGACTGAGTGCCGGTTGGACTGGCCGCTTCATCATTTGGAAGACTGCAAACCGGACTTGTTGATTCTTTACGACGGTTGCTACCAGAGAACGTAGCCGTGGTTCTGGCACTGCCATTGTTGCGAGGACTGTGAGCTGCTGCGTAACCGTTGCCATTTACCAAGTTGGGAGAACTCTGCCCACTAGATGGCGAGTGTGGAGATTTGGGAGAATGGCTCCTATGTCTTCCTTCTTCATCAGAATTGCTGCCAATATCCACTTTGCGTTCCTTACGTGCCTCACTTCCATCAACATTATCTTCAGAGGAAGATGCATGTTTCCTCTGGTTCAAAAGGATGTTATTCAGAGTAGCATTAAGAGTAGCTGGAGGAAGGTTGGGGAATTTGGGATCAAGGAAAGGAGTGGGAAGGTCCTTCTTTACCGAGCCTCGAAAGAAACGCACTTCTTCAGTCAAGAGCTCTCCAAGTACTCTCCAATCCTCATCGCAGTTGATTCTCTCAAATTCCAAGTCTTTATAGCCATTGCAAGAAGCTCCTCTGAATCCTCCACCCATACCTAGTCTCACTCTAAATTCACGGTACATTTGTCTTCCAGCTCCAGATGCACTCTTGAAAACAGTTTTAGAACCAATAGGATACTCAATGACCACTTTTAGCTCAAAGTCGTAGCCTCTGCGAAATGCATCGAAAGCGATGACGCGACCAATCAGCGAGTGGTCCTTACTAAAACGCACCCGAAACGGAGGTGATTTAGACAGCGTATTGAACGTGTCCTGAATCTGAGCGAAACGCTTTGCGTGATCTGGACCGGAGAGATGATGAATGGGCTTGTGTCCGTGATGGAGATTTTGGAGCAAAGACGTTGGAATAGTGGCTGCATGACTTGCAGGAACGACTCGGTGCATGTGAGTAGCAAAAGCAGTCTGAGGAAGGGCTCCAGGTAGTGGGAATCCGGAAAGCTGCTTTGTCGTAGCTATATCCCTGGGCGAAACAACGTGCATTTTACCCATATCTGGCCTAGGACCAGAAGTTACCATGCAAGTTGTCTGTGGAGGAGCCTGCTGGCGAGGCCTAGTTGCAATGGATGGTGCAGGGGTTTGATTGATACTACTCATGGTGGTTGCAGCGGCGGGCAAGAAGCTGACAAGCTGCTCATGGGGGCTGCGGATGGGCTGAGGCTCAGGCTGGAGCGGCGAATGTGGCTGTTGCTCGTGCTTCTGCCCATTAGGCAGGCTGGACACGTCAAATTTGCTCTTAACAGCCTTAGCGTTCTCGATAACTTCTTTAATCTTGTCTATCCCTTCATAGTCACCCGCCTAGGTGCACGGGTGCTAGGGCACCCGGTTCAGGAATATTGCCTAGTTCCGGAAGTAGAAATCAAGGGAATGCTAGTCCTGGAAGTAAGTACACCCGGTTCAGGAACTTTTTCCACTGTCTTCGGTTAGTGAAAATATTACGGAACTCGCACAGTTTTTAAGTGCTTGAAACTTGGAACTACACGCTTTTTTTTTTTTACGCGTTGCAGACTATTAGTGGGTGAGAGGGAGCTACTAGTCTATGCGCATGCGTCTCTCAAAGTCGCGTGGGTGGCTTTTCGAGTTGCCTTGGAGTGAGAAGCCATTTTAGTGAGCTTGTGGAGACTTAAGAAGCCGTAGAAGCTAGAAAGTTGCAAACTGGGAATGGGAGATGACACTGAAGAAATGGAGGTTGATGTCCCTGAGCAAGTTGGAGAATCACATCCTGTTCAGAAAAGGTTCTTTAAAGCCCAGGTCAGATATATGAAGGAATACTGTTTAGTGAATAGTTTTGTGTTTGCAATATTCTTAGTGATCCTGAGTGACTTGGTTGTCTTAATACAATGGTCATATCTGGATTAATATAATGCACATGCATACTAGAATGTATAATCTAACTACTAACTGCTACACAAAGGAAATAAAGGGTGCAATACAACATGTTCACAGCATTTCAATTCTAACAAGCTTGCTGTATAAAAGTGTGACAACACAATACGTGAGAGTGGGAAATCACCATGCATTTTGTTTGAGATGTCTGCCACCCAAAAGTGGTTGTAATGTTCAGCTACCACAAATGTGGAAAGTCAATAATTGGGGCACACTTTATGAGAGCTACAAACAAGTCGTTTTTCCTAGACCCTTTCCTTCTTCGTTGTTAAACGGTTTGGCTACACAAGAATAGCTATAGTCTGTTCAGGTTGAATTGGCGCGGAATTTTTAAAAAGAAGTAGCTATACTTCCAGGGTTTGCACCATTCAAAAGCTCATGCCGAAATAGTCCAACTTCCCTTTAAAAACTTCTGAGCAGGCAGGAAAGTGCTGTTAGAAAATCCAATAGAATTTGTGTGAATAAATAAAACCACTTTTTTCCCGTGCTACCCACAAGATCTAATGTACCCTACCTAACCGAATGTCTTTTGCAGCTCTGTACCTAATAGCTAAAGGTATTTCACACCTTACCTAAAGTGTTTTAAGGTACTTTACCTAAAGTGTTTTAAGGTACTTTACCTAAAGTGTTTTAAGGTACTTTACCTAAAGTGTTTTAAGGTACTTTACCTAAAGTGTTTTAAAGGGGTACTACTTTACCTAGTCCTTTACTTAATAGCTAAGGTACCTTACCTAACTATTCAAAATATTGCTTGTATACTTAGCCTTTATGAAAAACATCAGGTAAAAGATAAGATATATTTCATGAAATACATCATAAAATGCATTTCATCCAGTACACACAAGGTCACAAGTTTAATATTAAGACTGGCACCTTTGAATGAACTTTATATCCTGCTATTACGATGAAAACTGAAAACTATACCAATAGAGAGAACAACTTCTCCACAATGTTCTTGTGTTCATGCAAAACTTCAATTTGAGGACAAGTTCTATACAGTGGACCAAAATACTGTCCCTAGTGTGTCCGCTATTTGAAGTTTTCTGAATGTACCTTAATTTATGAAAAGAAATTTCGCTGGGATTGATTTAAAACATCTAAAACATCAAATAAAGTGAAACTGGAACCACTTGATGTGTTATTAACCTTTAGCACATGTGCACAAGGAAAAACTCAGTAAGCTGGTCTATTTGACAAGATTGATCAATCACTGAAAGTCAATTTTTTTGTTCAATAGCTTGGTGTGAGTTGAGCAAGGTTAAAAAATGTTATTTTCATGAATAATAATTGGGTCAAGTCAGGTAAGGAATTGGTATAAAAAAATGCACCAGGTAGGTAGGTATCCTTCACATCAAATTAATATTTCAGGTAAGGTATTTACCAGAAAGTGATGTCAAGTAAATAGATATACAATGTATTTGATATATTTAGTGATAATACATCCTGTACGTTAAGATAATATCTAGTAATCACTTACCGGTCCCTCATAGAATGGCTACTACCAGATTAAAATCTCAGATTACGTGGAGTATTAGATCCAACACTGCATATGAAAATAACAATAGAAAAATCTAATATGCAATTTTCTCAGTTTTGACAGCCAATTACAACTCAACTGCTGAACTGAGAAAATTTGCTATTATTATTATTATTATTATTATTATTATTATTATTATTATTATTATTATTGCTGAATCAAGAAGAAAGCTGTTAAACCTAAAGGGAAATCTGTTATTGCAGTAATTCAGCGAAGCGAGCGAAGCGAGCGGAGCTGACTCTCTAATGAGTTCGCGATATATATATATATTTAGGTCTAGAAATTGTTTTTGTTCTTGCGTGGGCGTACGTGTGTACCCTTTCTCCTACGCGCTTGCGCGGGCCGGGTAACCGTCTTAGCAACATCTTGTTTTGTTTACCCGCTGTACGAAGTAGCGATGCCCAGTAGACAAAACGTTCCCTTTATCCTACGCGCTTGCGCGGGCCGGGTAACCTTCTTAGCAACATTTTGTTTTGTTTACCCGCCGTACGAAGTAGCGATGCCCAGTAGACAAAACGTTAGAAACGCTCGGTCAAGAGCTTTGAGGGCGTTAGGAACTCCAGAAGAAAAAATAGTAAGGAGAGAGATAAGAAATGAAAAGGACAGGGCAAGGAGGAGGAGAGCTAAAACGAAACAGAAACAGGTAGCAAAGTAAAGAATCTTTCTTTTTGAAAAGCCATTAAATGTTCCTAATTTATTTATTAGACTATTCCTGAGGATTACTGTACCAATCAACTTTATACAGCTGTAGACTCAACTACTCTTGAAGACACTGAAAATGCAGCCACACCATCTGAACAAGAAGCTAATATCCCCACTACTTTTTTTGTACTGCAAGAGGAAGGAAAAGACATCTATCAGAGGACATCCATTCTCATATACACCCAAAGCAGCAAAAAAAGTTGCAGAAAATATAACTCAAACAATTTCGATACCGCAAAGCCTTTCAGCTTATCAGCAACGAATGCAAGAGGTAAATATAAAATAAAATATATACTTCAATAAGTTAATACGAGACATATTTTCGTTTAGGAAACCATTATGCAGAGAGCAACGTCTACAACTAATGTCACAAAAACAGCAAGTCACACATTTGTTTGAAAGTGATAGTGAAAGAGATCACAGGCTCCACTGTTTGTCCACTAACCAACTGTTGAGAACAGCAAATGAATCTTCATTACAAAATTCCTCTAGATTAGAGCAGTTGTCAACTAACCAACAGCAGAGATTGGCTGATGAAACACCACTTCAACGGGAGACTAGATTGTCTCAAGTTAGGGGGAACAGGTCAAGACAACATCCCCAGGTTCCATTGCACCATATTATTCCAGCATTTGATGATCCTCAAGTTCACACAGCAATGCGTAATTTTCATGCTAAAATCTCATCGATTACTATCCCAGTCTGCATAACGTGTATGGAGAAGTTTCCAGGCACCAAAATGAAATTTAAGTCATTGGAATGTTGTCGATGTAGCCGGGATAAACATATCCCTAAGCTCTATTCAGCTCAAAATAACATGCATCCTGGAAACATTCCTCCACTTGCAGGTTAAATTTAATGTAAAACTATAAAAATTAACCTAACTCTATTATCAAACTATGTAGTCTAAGATCTACATCCATTTAACATACTCTGCTCTCCCTCTGAATATGTTATAGCTAGTACCCAAACAAACTCTTTTATTTTTTATTTTTATTAAACCACAAAGTTTACATCAGCTATAACTGTAATGATGTATGACATTTTTAATTAAATAGCAGTATATTCTGTCTAAAACACCAGCCAATAACTTTGATGGTAAAATAATTCATTATTCTTATATTATCACAAATAATATAACATTTAAACTTTATTATATAAAGCAATACTATGTAGCTGATTACGAATTACATTAATAAAATAAATAATAAAATAATTCATTACTCTTGTTTTACCACAAAAAGTATAACATTTAAACTTTATTATACATAGCCTAAATTTTATAACCTTCATCATACAGTGGTATAGAATAGAAGCACCAATGAATCTATATGAAACAACAGACAAACATAACATTAACAACATCAAAATAAATAACTGTATCTATAGCTGCAATTACAGGGAACATGCATCGCTCGCTTCGCTATTTTGCGCTATTCGAGCGCACCACTAGTTATTATAGTATCCAAGCACAAGTAAACCATACACATTGGCACTCTAACTGAAAGACATAGAAATAACACAATCATTGAAATATATTCTGCGTTCATCTATGTGAACAAAAATAAAAAGAAGTATAAAACTGATAATGGGACAAATGCATTCTTCAGAATTGTCTGAAACCATTAACTCTGCAGGGCATATAGCAGGTTCGATCACTCCAAAAGTTCAAGCCTTACTGGAGTAGCTTTACCAGCTATGGAATACCAAATGCGACAATAATCAAATTGTTGATTCCAAGTTACTGATTCTCGATTACCGTTCACTCAATGCTCGATTATCGTTCACGCGATGCTCGATTATAGATTACAAGGTACTCAGATACCGTTCTTGCACTCTTCGATTGTTGTCCTTGCACTATTTCGATTATAGTTCTTGCACTGCGATTGTCGTTCACTGCACCTAAATTATCTGCAGAAGGGCGCTGGTGTAGGAGGGGGGGGGAGGGGCGGGGGCGAAATTATTGAATTTTGAAACGGGAAACTAGCGCAAAGTACTCTGCGAAATTATTGAATTTTGAAACGGGAAACTAGCGCAAAGTACTCTCTGTGATGTCCTCTCGTAAGGAAAGAGCGTGTACCCCTCCAGATCAAATGGAGAAGGCTAAAGATGCTATTCGTGTTTTATCTACTATTGATGTTAGTGCTGTTTCGGAAGATCAGGAACAAAACAATTCTTCTAATGGTTAGTTTGAAGCAGCTGGATGACGTCCACTTACCTGCTAGAATAAATGGCATAAGCTTGAAGTGACTCTACAGACATTACATCATGGATGCAGTCACCTGGGTTGGTGAAGCACTACATGCTTTAAGCCATCTGGTTCACTATCCCCAAGCAGTATTTCATATTACGATTATATACACTGGGAGTAATTAATTAATTCATTAGCAGTCCTGACAATGCACTACGTAATAGTTAGAGCATAAGCGCTTAGGTACTGGTGGATTTAGTGCACTAAATTCACCAGTACCTAAGGGCATGCTCTAACTATTTTTAGTGCACTAAATTCATACCTAAGGGCATGCTCTAACTATTTTAGATCCCGTTTACCCATGCCCAGTTTCCACTAGCAACTTTGTTTATCAGCATTTTCGCAGAAATGGCGGTGTCAAGCGAATTATTCTGTGTTTGCCCAAAATTAAAATTCAATTAAAATTAAATTGAAGCACACCTACTTTAGCATTGTAGCTGGATCTAACCCTACCCTGGGCGGTGGTAAATGGTATGAGCGTCAGCTGGAGAGTTGTCAGGGGAGAGTTATCCCAACTAGGCTGGCTGGTCCTATATAGGTCGGGCTCGGCTTTATCCAGCCTATTGTATTAAACTAAAAGCAAGGGTGGTTAGTATGCACAGTTCATATACCTAAAGGCAAAAAATAGTGCACACTTACCAAGTTTAGTACACCTAGTAACAATATAGCAATGGGAACTAAATATCAATAGTCACAATCATAGTCATGTAATGCTCTCCTAGAGCCAGCAAAGTTGTACCGAAAACAAAGTGATAGTCATTTTCACAAGGTTATACATACCACATCTACATTGTCACTTTAGTGAAAGGGGAGAGGCAAGGGGGTGTGGGGTAAGGAATAACCAAGATAACTTTTTTTTTTAACTTTAAGCTGGACATTTAGCTACAACCACCTTTCAGTTTTCAACCTTTTTTTATTTTAGAAACCCAGGAATATTAAGGATACTTATTGGTGGTATTGATAAAGATTAAACTAAAAATGCTGAAATTGATTTACTATGCATGCAGAATCTGGGGATCCCGTGGCCAACAGCCGCCCTTGCTTATATTATATATACATATGTATATAATTTAAAATCCCCTCCATATCTTTGTACTATGTTTTATTCCGTTAATATTTATAATTCTAGACGGTAGTATTGTTCAAGAGAAATGCACCTCTGCACTTGACATGCTCCATAAAGTTCACCCTGATCTCACTCATCCTAAAGGCTGGAGAGGATTTCAAACCAAGAAGAAGGAAGCTGGAGTTGGTTTTAGTCAATCATTTTTCAATTTAAAAAGAAAAGAATGTGATTCACGAAGTAATGTGAAAAAAAAAGCCAAAAAATGTATTTCATACACACACAGATTCGTATGCTTGAGCAAGATTGACCAAGAATCTATTCCCACTACGGACAGGGAAAAGGATGCTTTTTTAGAGGCGGGGCTAGGAGAAAAGAAAATTATTATCCCTGATATTGATATTAATGGAGAAGATTTTCGTGACATCTTATGTCAAGAATTTTGTAAACTAAAAGATGGTGGTGGCTTCATGTTTGCTAAGTGCAAAGGCAATAGTCGGCTTTTAGAACCACTTTCACCACTCTGTTTGACTTCTCCCAGAATTTTACGTGACAGAGTTGGTAATGCCCGAACGTATATTTTGCCACTGCAAAAAGATCTGGATCTTACAGCTATTGTGAAGCTTCCAGCTGGGGTAATGCCATCCAATTAATGTATGCATTATGTAATATCTGTTTTCTTCCAATGTTGTAGCCTTTTGAAAAGTGTTTAAATTGTCAAGTAGAGTTTCCAGTTACGGACCTAGCAGATCATCTAATTACATGCAGTGAAAGGTAAACATTCCACTACTTTAACATATATTATATAAATGCTGCTTATGTGTGGTATTATAAACAGATTGGAGAGGGACTATTCTCAGGAGGAGGATTTGTATCAGAGTGACGAAGATGACACTTATTTGCCAAAAATAAGGCTTGATCAATCTGAAACAATTTGCATTCCTGAAGGAGAGGAATATCTCACCCAAGAAAGTGGCTCTAGCAACAAGGATATTATCACCATAGAACAGTCTGAAGATGAGGTGGATGATCTTGAAGAATCTCTATTGGAGCATGTACTGGCTAAAAGTCTGACTGAAGTCCCTCCAAGGTCTGGTTGCGGAATGAAGGAATGAGTGAAAGCTTATGTTCATGTCTGTATGAATGTGTATTACATGTATATGTATGTACGTATGTTGGGTTTGATACAGAGTGTGTGTGTGTGTGTGTGGGGGGGGGGGAGGAATCATGGGATTTTCCCTCCTAAGCTGAGAGTTTCCCCACCAAGAAATTCTTACTCACCAATCAATAAAATAATTGAAGAGAACAGAAATTACAATGTAATTGTAAGAAAACCAGTGAGCATAAAGTTTGTATTGAATAATAACGTGAACAAAACTTATATCAATGATATTATGTCCAACAGGTAATTATAAATCCGGGATTTGTACTCCCCCCTCTTCCCCCTTCTCCCAGAGAAAAATCTTGTATCAATCCCTAGTATGCATGTATGTATGTATGTGTGTATGTATGTATGCATTGTATGTGTATGTATGTATGTTTGTATGTGAGTGTATATGTATGTATATACATACAATTATCACTTGTTCCAACACCTCATTTTAAAATTGTCTTAAAATTAAAAACAAAAATCAACAAAACCTATGGTGGGCACTGGCATACAGTGCCCACAGTATTAAGTATTGATGACATAAACTTAATTGTTATAATTAATGTATATAAATTGTACACTCCTGTTAATGTCTCACTTCTTTGCTCGTTCGCCAATATGTTTTTTACAACATATTCATTCATTTTCCATTTCAAACTGACTAAAAACCAAAATATTTTTTTTGTTTCTAGTCCTCCGAAATCCCTGCAAGCTATCCTTGCTGGCATAGCTGATAAGGTGAACACAGATGAAGAGTACATTTTTGAAGTAAGAAGGGAGCAGGTTCTAGCTGACTGTTTAAGAAATGTGAGTAGATATGACTTTTCACCATCAAAGATATAAAGGTATTTATAATTAGCTGAGTGTATAGCTATTTCAATTGTTTTCTTGTTGCAGGTACATTTTATCGGTGAGCAAGCTGAAGATGGTGGAGGCCCTAAAAGGGAAATGTGGCGTCTCTTTGGTTTGTCTTTGAAAGGATCATATTTTGAAGGTTGTGATGGCAAATTAGTAGTCCGACATGACACCATGGCCTTACAAGTGAGTTATTGTGATGTTTTTATTCTAAGCATTAAATTAATGTTTAACTGTTGCAGTCAAACACATATTACAAAATTGGTGTTTTGATGGCCGTGTCATTGGCTCAAGGAGGGTCTGGATTTCCGTTCTTATATGAAGGTGTCTATGAGTATTTGTCTGGCAAGGATCTGGGCCTTGTAACCGCAGAACCATCGGCCATTCCAGATTATATTGTTCAAGAAATAGTATATAAGGTAAAGTGATCCAGGTTGGGTTTTATCTGCCTTCAAGCAAGCATATGCTGAACGAAATTATCTTGAAAAGCTTATTATTCACTATTTAAGTATTATATATATATATATTGAAAAAACAAAATGTTTGCTGATATAATATGTAGTGTATAATGTGTATGTGTGTGCATGTATGTAGGTAACTTATATTGATAATTTAATGATGATTTTATCATACATGATACATTTGTACGTTAGTTTCCATGTACCATTTATAACTAACAAAAACTACTTTTTCAATACCATGCATAAGCAAGAATAAAAAACAAGAAAAACATATCACTATAATAACAAAGAAAGAAAAGATAACTAAAGAGGAAAATAAAAAATGAAGAAAACAAAGGAAAGACTGTCAATGCTTCACATGTATGTTTGGATGTATGCTGTATGCTACAAGCAAATGCTGGTCTAAAGCATAGATTTTGAGCTAGTTATTCAATTCAGATGGTGAAAAGAACATTATTGAAGTCAATTCAGATGTATTGATACTACACCTTGATGTGTGTGGATCTGCTCTTCAGTTGTCTCCGGGTCTCTTTGAATCATTGTTTACTACCACTGGACAGGTAGAATTGACTCCGGGTAAGCATACCTTAAACATTTCAATTTCAGTAGCTATGTTTCAATTTTATACGGGTTCTCTATGATGAGGTGATTTTCAAAAACGTTCTTCTTATTATTTACTTTTGTCATAGTTATTTTTTTTAATATTACAGCTTTGATAAAAGACCTTTTTCTCGGAAGAATACAATATTCAGAGAATGGCACCACCAATAAGATCAAGGAAGTGGATACATATATACAGTTTGGTGATTACCTTGAAGAGTGCAAAGGTAATATACAAGTCATCAAAAGGGTTAAAGATATGTTTTATGTTATTAATATCCATATCTCTAGGTGGTGGCGAGGTAGCCTTAGAAGATGTGTTAAGTTTTTTTTGTGGAGCTTCAAAAATACCCCCTTTGGGGTTTGATTCAACTCCTGCTCTATCATTTAGTGACAGCGCAATCTACCCAACTGCTTCAACATGTGCATTACACCTCACTTTGCCTACAAAGTATCATTCAAATTATTCCCTGTTTAAAGAGAAGATGACACAAGCCATCACATGCCATAGAGGATTTGGAATGTTATAACTGACCTCATTGTGCACTCCTATACCTACTACTTTTTTTATTTTCCCCCACTAGCAACTTCATACGTGATTACTTCTATGCCAACAACTGATTTTTCAATTTATTTCATAATCATGACTTCTTTGATCACTGTAGTAAATGAAACTGTTAATTGAATGGCACAGACAATATAACTTTTACACTTGAGATGAGTGACAACTATTTATGAATGCTCTACATAGTACATATTGTTCTAAACCGAAGTTATTGTCTTGATGATGTACTAACTCTGCTCTTAAATATCTCTCTTGCTCCTCTGTGATAAAATCTTGGGGAAGGCTTGGGATAAGAACGGTGATGCTGTCATCGTCCATACTGACACGTTCATCCCAATCTATTCCATAGTCACAAGTGTCCTAATAAAAATAATTATTTGATTGATAAATCCTTACTATTTATACTATATCTGCTAAATGGCAAATAAGGTATACCTGATTAAAATTAATTTCTGCCATTCCTTGCACTGCTGTACTTCCAGGATCTTCTACACAAGCTTGTGCCATTCCTAATATCCACAACTGATTTGGTGTTCTGTTATGAGCAGTACGAATAGGATGATTGCACCAAGCATCTCAAAAAAGATCCAATTAAGACTGAATTTTTGGAAGGTATATGAAATGGAGTGCCCAAATGTCTTCAATGTTGTCAGGATCCAAGAGGCCAACATTTTCCATACAATAAAACAAATAGTAGAAAAAATTAATACAACCAGAGAATAAGTTCCTCCATAGACGTTCTATGCGCTGATTGTGCACACTACGGCCCATAATAAAACTTCCCCTTTCAGGACCACGTTGAGGATGTTCCAGCATGAAACGAGCAACTTGCATATTTTCACCACCACAATCAGCCCTTACCCTAGATGGCAAGCCATAGTTGGCCACTGCATGTGAAAATGCTTCTAAAACAGTGTTGGCTTTATTATTCGAAGCTACCTTCAAATACACAGGAACTCGACTGTAGCCATCGATTCCCCCATGAACAACCATTCGCCACCGTACAAGTTTATGGTAGCCGTCAATATGCCACAAAGCATTCGGACTGGATACCTGGTATGACCTACGATGAAGTCTTCTACATAGCCTAGTTTCTATTCCAGTAGGGTCAACACGGTGAAGAGACTGTCTCACCCTTTCTCTCTGGAGTACAATGCCAATGCTCTTAAGCATGCTTTGTATAGCTCGAATACCGCAATCAGGTAAACGCACTGCCAGATCACTCACAAGCTCATCCAACTGATAATCACTAATATCACTAAACTGATTAGGCTCTATTTGATAGTCTCTCATCCTCCTTTGTATTGTGCGAGTGGAACACGCAAACATTCCTGCTATATCAGTGATCTTGAAATCACTTTCAAGAAGAAACCTCAGCTGATCTTCTGGTATTCCTATTAGTGGGCGACCACGACTACCTCTGGTGCAGTGAAGCTGCAGCTCATACTGGCTTGTCATTTCTAACAATAGATGCTGGATTACTCTCGTAATTTCCGCTCTATGCTCTTCAGGAAGAAGAGGCTCTACAAGGAGTGACACCCCCAATAATAGCTCCGCACTTTCGATAGCATTTTCTTGGATCTCCAAGTCATAGCAGGGGTATATACTTTCGATGAGTTCTATTGCTTGAATTAATTCTCTTAAAACAGAGTCGCATAGCTCCAGGTCAGACATTTTATTTAAAGAACTGATAATTTAGGTAAAGGGTTTCCTGAAAATATTATAGCGAGCATCGCGTGAACGATAATCGAGCACCGCGTGAACGATAATCGAGCATCGCATGAACGATAATCGAGCATCGCGTGAACGATAATCGAGCATTAGGGAACGGTAATCGAGAATCAGTAACTTGGAATCAACAATTTGATTATTGTCGCATTTGGTATTCCATAGACCTGGACCTTTTTCTTAGCGGTATGGCTGAAAGAGGCTTAACAGATGAAGAAGTAAAGAAGGCCAGAGAGGCCATTTCAATGTTAGCTTCCATTGCTACCCCCAAGAACACAACAAGAAATTCTGATGGAGAAGAATTGTGCAGAGAAGGAGCAGATGAGGAGAGAAGTAGATGGAGAGTGTTCTATTGAAGATTTATTGATTTTCTGTTCTGGAGCTAGCCAGATACCTCCTTCAGGATTTGATGGTTATCCTTCCATTACTTTTGAGCGTGAAGGAATATTGGCTACAGCTTCAACCTGTGCTCTCCAGTTGAGACTACCAGTGAGCCATGGTGATAGGTACATTGATTTTAAGGAGGCCATGATATTGTCCCTGAAAGAAAATGATGGCTTTGGTGGAGTCTAAACTACCTAGCTTCTTCATAACTGTAAAACAATTTCATTTTTTGGCAAAACGACTACGAGTTAATCCTTTTTTCATGTTATATACTTGTAAAAACATTTTTTTTAAATAAGTGTCATTGAATAAGTTCATATGTAAGGTATTAGAGCTAGCTACAGATGCTATACTCAGGACACACAAGATAGTACGTATCTCTTGGCTGCACTAAAGCAAAATCTCCTCAACTAAACAAGAGGGGTCAATAGGACCAACTTCTGCATCTAACTGTTTTTTATGGTCCTCTGTCAGTAGCTCTTCAACTTTTTGGACTACAACAGTATTGGTGTAAGGATCAGTACTTGGAACTGGTCCATTCCAGTCTATGCCATAATCATCCCAGTCCTGCAATGTAGATGATATAAATATATTTATTGCAGCTTTGTTTTTACTTGAATATTTCCGCATCACGCGAGCGTTCTGTATTCTCCCATATTGTACGGTTTATATTGTACGCTCCTTGGAGCGCGCGCGTAGCGAGTAAAATCAATGAAAATTGTATTGTAACCGGTTGAGAAAAATTTCAAAGAAGCAATAAATCACTTATCACACTCGTCGTACAATATGGGAATGATATTTTACTCTCACGCCATATTTTCACTCGCCTTCGGCTCGTGAAAATATTTTTCGTGCTCATAAAATATTTTCCCATATTGTACTCAGACTCGTGCTATAAGTACTATATATATATACACTGTAAACCAAAAGGTGTGTAGTTCACACCAAATTAAGCGTGAATCACTTGTAACAATAGTCACACCAAAATATGGTGTGATGCGCACACCTCATCGTTTGGGTGTGAAGTACACACCAAATTTAGTGTGAATTTTCACCATAATCACTATGAACTCATACTTTAAGTTACATTGATTCTAGTATTACAAATCAACATTTTTTTTCCAAAAAGAGATTGGTGTAATCCCAGATCTCATTAATTAGACGACTAAAATCTTAGTCAACTCTCTTATCTAGCACACAAGTGTACAAAACATTTATAAGGTAGACTACAATGATAATAGCATTGGTTTTTGCCTGCACATGAATATAATTAATGTTCGGTAAAGGGTCCATGCTATTTTATTGAGTGTGAATTTCACACTAAGTGTGCATTCACACTAGGAAGAAAGTGTGAAGGACACACTATGCATAGGTGGTGGGCATTCACACCACCAGTTTGGTGTGAATTTGGTGGGTTTTCACGCTATAATTTTTACAGTGTATATATATATATATATAATACTAGCGGTGTGTTCAAACAGCGTGGCAAGTGAGCAACCCAGCAAAGCTACACTGTAGGGGTCACTATTACCTTAACAATACTATACTGTGTATAACCCAATTTAGCAACTGCCCATAGCCCATATATAAAATACTTGAGTGAGACATGAGAGTGGCTTTGTTCACTCGCCAATAATGTAATTTTACATAGCTACTTACGACATCAATTCCAGAAACTGCTTCCTGACTTTGATCTTGCAAATTTGCTTCGTGCAACCCAAGAACCCACAATTGATGAGGGGTTCTATTTCTCTCAGTCCTCAGAGCATGGCATGCCCATGCTGCTCGAAAGACATCTAATTGTTGCTGAATAATTGGAAGAAACACATAATGAAGAACGTATAAATCTATATGGTCATCTGGATTCAGCATATCGATATCTTCTAGAAAGTAAAAAAAAAAGTAGAAGAAGCTGATGCAGGCTGAATACAAATCCCTCCACAGTCTCTCAATACGCTGATTGTGGGTACTTTTACCTGCAATTATGCTACCTCGTCCTTGCCCTTTGTCTGGATGGCCAAGCATATATTCTGCAACTAAAATATTTTCACCTCCTCTGTCTGCACGAACTCTAGATGGAACCATATTCATCAACAGCCATCAAAAAAGCTGATAAAACAGAGGTTGCACGATTATTGCTAGATGCTTGAAGGTACGTAATCATTCTACTATAGCCATCTATTCCACCATACAGTACTACTTTCCAGCGTATCAGTTTATGATAGCCATCCAAGTGCCAAAGAGCATTGGGTGAAGTAACATGATACTGTCTCCTTTGCAGGACTTGCTTCAATCTCGATTGAATTCCAATAGGATCAACTCTCCTTAACGAATCTCTCACTCTTTCCCGTTGCACTCGCACTCCTTGAGTACGAAGCCTAGCGTCTACCATTTTTTAGCCAGATCTGGGAAAGGATGATGATATTTCTTGCACAATATTGTCCAATTCTTGATCCAATATGATAGTGTAGCATATAGTAGACAGCTGATAGCAATGAAGTCGTCGCTCAATTGTTCGTTTGCTTACACCAAGTAGTAATGCCATATCTTTAACCTTAAAGCCATATCCACAAAAAAACGTAGTCTTTCCTCTTCTACAACTAGTGCTGGACGACCAATAACAACTTGCCTGAGCCTGGTACTTTCATCTTCATTCAAGTGCATCAATATTTTCCTAATAGATGAAGCTACCACTTGTAGTAGGGACTGATCCATGGAAAAAATATGTTCCTCTAACTGCTCCAACACCACAATACATTCAAGTAGCTGTTCCACGCAATAGTGTAGATTGTGGATATTACTAGGATGCTGCCTAAGGTCCCTTTCGTATTCATTCAGAATATAATCCATTATGTGCTCCCCAAAAGTACAAAAAACGCCCAGCAATTCTTCAATTATGGAACGCCAACGATGACAAAATTCGTAGACTTTTTTTTACCCAAAACGAGCAAAACCCCGGTCCAAAATGATGATAAATAATTCGATTTTTAGAAATGGATTAACAAAACGATTTTATGAAATCGATTTTGTAATCGGTTTGATAAACGATTTCTAAATCGATTAGCAAAACGATTTCTAAATCGATTAGCAAAACGATTTCTAAATCGATTAGCAAAACGATTTCTAAAATCGATTAGCATGACTTTTCTTTGTTACGATGCTTTACCCAATTCGGACAATAGTCACGCGGTCTGTTCGGTTTGCTTCATTGTGACATTTCTATCTATGATGAGTGGATTAACACCGAGCCAGTTGGAGAAAGCTAAACAAGCTACAGACGTTTTGTCAAAAATACCAGTTAGCGTTACAGGATGGACGTCTGCATCTATGGCTTCACCTCAAAGGGGGACGTCCCGCAGTACACCTGATTTAGGTTAGCCTGGAGAAATTTTTCTGAGCCCAGTTTATAACTTAAAATTTTATGTAGCTGTTGGATTTCAAGGTGAACAGAGTAACAGCAAAAACTCTGGTTAGTTTTTCTTTCTTACTAGGCATATATTTTCTATTCGTGGTTTGAAAATTATTGTATTTATTATATTTATTATGTATCTTTGTAGTTCTTGAGGCTGCAGATAGAGTTCTGTCTAATGTGGACAGATGCAGAGGCCAAAAGACTTTTAAGAAAAAAGCGAAAACTGAAATATGTGGCCTTTTCAAAGGAAAAGGGTCGAAGACTCCAATTAAAGCTTGGTGACATATCTTTGTTTGTCTAGCTTACTGTGACCAAACGAGGATTCCCACTACTGATGTGGAAAAAGATGACCTTTTCAAAGCAGGTCTAGGTGAAAAAGAAATATGTTTTAATTTAGACATGGAAGCCGACAGCTTTCGTCAAGTTCTCTTTGATCATTATCAAAATCTACAAAATGGTGGCGGATTTGAGTTTTTCAAGTGTCATGCAAATACTCGCAAACTGGAAAAACTATCTTCAGCTTGTTTGTCTTCCCCAGCTGTTTTGAAGAGGCGTGCTGGAAGCTCCACGACATATATCCGTCCCTTTTTATTAGCCCATGGTAGAATGTCTGAAATGTGGTCACTTTTTTAGTATTGGATCATTAGCAAGTCATGTAACCACTTGTGGGTAAGTTTTGATCACCACTTGACGTAGTCTTAGTATTTTTAAAAGAATTATCTCTAATGTTAGAGTGAATGCAAGTGATGAGGATCTCTCTAATTTCAGTTCTCTTCAGAAACAGCAATAAAAATGTAATGTCTACTTTTCATGTTTTGTTTTGTAAAACGAAATTAAAAATTATTTATGCAGAAGTGACAGTGAAAGTGAGGACTCTCTTCCAGTTATAAACCTTGGTTGTTCCAAAGATGAGGTAAAGTTATGAATATACGTTTTGTACTTTTTTGTTGTATTTATATATATATTATATATATATATATATTATATATAATATATAATATATATATTTTTTGGAATAGATATTGGTGTTATGCTGAGCAGGGTAATGAGGTTTGGGCTGGTGGAAAGGGGCGGGCCAGGAGATGTAGGAGACAGCGGGTTGGTACAACACAAGATGAGCAGCCGACTCGACAACGAGATGATTGTCCGACTCAACCCCCATCCTCATCGTACACGGGACCTGTTACTCGACAGAGAAGTCGAAGGATGAACAAATAATTCATTCATGTTGAACAGCAGTCAGATGTATAATTTTATTGTTTTGTTTAGTCAGTCGAGGACGACTTCCACCTTAAGAGGGGGGAAATGTAAGAGTTGTCATTAATCATATTCACTGTTTTAGTGTATTCATATTGTGGTTTTGTTGTGAGCATGCTCAGTCTCTGTGTGTGCTCTCTGTGTGAGAAAAAGATGAAGTGTCTGAAATAGAATCCTTTAAAATCCAGCTAGATAGTTGGTCGGTGTAGTGTTCAGTAGCCTAGGTGGTTACATTGGAGACAGAAGAAGATATGATGAGTGTGGCACTTAAAGAAAGTCTGGAAGGGGCTCAAGAGCCGTAATTTTCATGTATATTCATTATTATAAATAAAATTGAGTGCATTATGTTTGTAGGATGGGTGATACGGATCCACTATACGACAATTGTCAAGTGGTATGACCAAGGATTTGATGTATATTGAAGTACGAAGTGGAAGATGCTATTCGATTTAGTCACAAAAAGAAATTTGATCCCTATAAAGATTTTAAAGTAACTTTGATTGTGTATAAATTAAGAAGCATTTTGCTATGTATTGATTTTTTCATTTCAATTTCAGATAAATTTTGTGGGAGAAAGTGCAATAGATGAAGGTGGTCCAAAGAGAGAATTTTTTAGACTTTTATCTCAGAAAGCAACTGGTGTTTATTTTCAAGGTGGACCATCCAAGCCAAATTTTATGATAAATAATGCTACCGCTGTTCAAGTAAGTTATGCTGAAAAGGCTAATAATGTAGTGTAGAGTGAATATGCATTCCCTTCACTAATTTTAACGATGTTCCCGGAATTTGTCTGGCAGATATATTGCATATTGATCAATATGGGAATTTTTATTTATTTAACTTCAAATTTTTATGAGTTAGTGTTAGTAGCTGAATCTGACGGTCGTACATATAAACTAAAAGGCCCAGGCATTTTGGCTTCTAAGGTTGTCTTCAGGGTCAAACTATAAAGGTTCCAGTAGGAAGCCAAAATATTGGATTCACTAAGTATATGTGACAGTGTATAAAAAAGGGACCATTTACGTAAAATCAAAATTATTCAGCAAAGGTCTATATGATCTCCTTTTTGTATTGATTTCAATTAGGATGCTTAAATTACAGACGAAATACTTAGTGAACCATACAGTGCCTAGCCAAGTCAATAGTATTGTTTATGGGACGTATTCCGTATTATCGTAACAGTTCACTAACAGAAATATAATTTGTACCCAATATTATTTTGTGTATTTGAATATTTAATTCCAAAGGTTTTTTTTTTCTTTTCTTTTTTTTCATTATTTTGCTACTTTAAATTTTGTTTTCTTTTATATCTTTTAGAGCAATGATTATTTCTCTTTGGGCGTGTATACTGTTTTATCCATCCTACATGGAGGGAATGGAATGCCTGTATTTTATGAATCTGTGTATGATTCATAGCAAAAGGAAAACATCAAAGCATCACTATTGATGAGCAAGACATCCCTGATGCATTCTTGAGATATATTGTTGAAAAGGTAAGTGTTGCTTGATAGGATTAGGAGAGTTTGTGGCAAATAAAGTTGGTTAAGGTTAAAATGAACACATGTGATGCAGGTATTATGGTTGATAGTGGTCAGATACTGATGGTGTAGCTTGAGGACAATGAGAATCAGCTAAGTGTACTAAAGGTACTTGGAGAATAATTTTAAATTATTAAAAAGCTTAATCTTTAGTCCTTTACAATTCCATTCAGGAAGTTTTTTTTTTTTTTTTTTTTTGCAACTGAAGTTATTTCAATTAGTTTTCAGATTTGCCAATCGGGGACCTATCAAAATACCTTTCGTCTCAAAATTTCAAAAATATTCCCCAATTTAGTTTGTAGTGGAAAAAAGCTTTTTAAACAAAATATCGCTTACAAAAGGAGTGAGATAAAGTTATGTTTACAAAGTCAATTACTGTTTATACCATAATGAGGAGATTGTGTAAGTGGGTGTTGTTTATTGATGTATAGTATTCATTTTTTAAAGGCCATTAATTGCAGATCGGGTCGCAAATCGTGTGCAAGACGCGAGCTCGAATCACTGATCGGCCACCTCAACCACGCCTGTAAGGTGGTCCGGTCAGGCAGGTCATTCCTCCGTCGCATGATCGACCTGCTACATGCAGTGAAGCTTCCTGGGCACTCCCGATCACGCATTAGAGTCAACCGTGGTTTCCGCTCAGATCTGGCATGGTGGCAGGAGTTCATTAGTCACTGGAACGGGGTCTCCTTCTTGCTTCCACCCACCCACCTGCCCCAATTGGAATTGTTCTCAGACGCGTCTGGCTCCTGGGGCTGTGGGGCGTGGCATCAGACTCACTGGTTCCAGGTCCAATGGGATCCACTCTCGCAGCCCCTCACCATTGCAGAGAAAGAGCTGATCCCGATTATCTTAGCATGTGACACTTGGGGCAGGACTTGGCAAGGCAAGAGAATTCTCTGTCACTGTGATAATCAGGCGGTAGTAGCATGCCTGCACTCACGGTCGAGTAAACAGGAGGGTCTGATGCACCTATTACGTTGCCTTGCATTCGTGGAGGCTCAAAATCAATGTCACTTACACCCAACCTATATAGACACTAGGTCTAACCATCTTGCAGATGACCTCTCCCGTGATAACTTGTCTTCCTTTCTTGCCAAGGTACCCGAAGCCGACAGCCTCCCGGCCAGAGTCTCCCGTCCACTTCTCAACACCCTCCTCGACCGGCAAGCAGACTGGTTGTCTCCCAGCTGGCGTCGTCAGTTCAGCACTACTTCCAGGCTGGCCTAGCACCCTCCACACAGAGGACTTACAACTCCGCCATGCACAAATTTCACAAGTTCTGCACCCTATATGACGTTACCTCACCATTCCCTCTCACCGAAGGGCTGCTCTGCACATACGCGGCATTCCTGTCGCCCCAGACAATAAAATCCTACCTCGCTGCCCTCTGGAATTGGCAGATATCCCTTGGCCTCCCAAATCCCCGGGACAACTCATCTTTGCCAATGCTCAAGAGGGTGCAGGCAGGCATCAGCAGACTACGCCTGGGAAAAGGACCCCCAACTCGCCTTCGGCTCCCACTCACTCCCCACCTACTCACACAAATGAGGAACTCGCTCGACAAGTCGTCCCACCCTGCCAAGTCGTTGATGTGGGCAGTGGCAACCACGGCTTTCTTCGGTTTCTTCCGCCTCGGGGAACTCCTCTGCAACTCTGCACAGGAGTTCAACGAAGCCACATGCTTGGCATGGGGAGACGTGGCAGTCGACAACCAGTCAGCACCCACCATGGTCCAAATCCACCTGAAAAAATCCAAATGCGACCAGTTCGGGGCCGGGGCGGATGTAGTGGTGGGAGCTACTGGGGACGCCTTATGTCCCGTGTCCGCTCTCCTGGACTACCTGAAGCAGAGGGGCAGCAGCAAGGGCCCCTTCTTCCAAAACCAGGACGGGAGAGCGGTCGTGAAAGCATGGTTTGTTGAGCAGTTCAGACTAATTCTCGCCGACATCGGGGCTCCGCACCACCAGTATGCCGGCCACAGCTTCCGGATAGGGGCGGCAACCACAGCAGCGCGGGCCGGGGTAGAGGACTCCACCATACAAGCCCTGGGACGATGGCACAGTGCCGCATTCCTGCAATATATCAGGACACCGAAAGAAGATTTAGCACGCGTCTCAGCAACTCTGGCCAAGCACAGGAGACCTGGAACTAACGCCGGCAAGCTTCGTTAGGTAGTCCATCACCATGTCAAACGCGGTGTCACTCAGTTACATTCTGTCACTTGATGTATAATTGCTAGTTTCCTAACAGATGTTTACAGATGATACATGTGCGGGGGGAGCGAGCGCTATCTGGAGCCACCACACCATGCACAGCAGTACTGTAAGTTACCTGTGGGAGGGGTAGATAGGCAGGTACGTCGCTCACACCAATCCTAAACTAAGCTTGGGGGTGTGGCCCCACTATCGGGGGGCCACTTGGGCTGGGCCTCAGGCATTCCCAGGGTCGTAGCAGAGGGAAGGCCCTCGGCTCACCCCCAAGCCGCAAAAGGGGAGGGCACAAATCACGTGACGTGCATGCACCCAATGCACACACGCAGCTAGCCTTGCCAGCCTGACTCTCTCCCAAATATACTAGCTAGGTAGAGCTTCACAATGAAACCAAGCGACCGTAGTTAAATAGAGTTTAACGTAGTTAAACTAGGTTAACGGAGGGAGTCAGGCGGGGCTCAGCATGCAACGAGCCAAGTGGGCAGCCGCCCACTAGCGAGGAGCACAGCGCAGGCGCAGTGATCACGAAATTCGATGAGAGGCGCACGTGCCAGATGACCACCTCGTGGCTCCGACAAGAGTAAGTGCGGCTAAACGGTAAGCTCCTCGGAACTCGTCCTAACGACCCACCACTATCCCCTGCACCATCCGGTTCCTGAATCGGGCAAGACAGCAAAAAATAAATAAATAAATAAATAACGAGGAAAGAAAGGCAGAAGGATTTTCCATCCGCAAAAGAAAAAAGAAAAAAGGACGTACGCCACCTTGCGGATGTGACTGGTCAGGCTGGAGGGCTGGGCCTCAGGCATCCCCAGGGTCGTAGCAGAGGGAAGGCCCTCGGCTCACCCCCAAGCCACAAAAGGGGAGGGCACAAATCACGTGACGTGCATGCACCCAATGCACGCACGCAGCTAGCCTTGCCAGCCTGACTCTCTCCCAAATATACTAGCTAGGTAGAGCTTCACAATGAAACCAAGCGACCGTAGTTAAAGGCCATTAATTAAATGAGATTTAATTTGATACTTTAAACATGGAAAATATGCAAAACAAAATAAAACCCAAATCAAATTTCCTGAACTTTTGGATGGAGCTATGTACATGTGCCCTGTACACTTTCAAGCACCTTTCATACGTCTGTCCTGCAAAAGTTCAGAATATCTGTAGGAAAGTGTATAGGATATTTTGCCCTGTACAAAGTATATAGTGTTATTTATTGAATATCAAATAATTTATTTTTATTATACTATGTATTTATATTTCATGACTATAGTTAAATTCACCAGAAAAGACACCTTCATTAGGTTTTAAATATTGTTGAATTGTAGATAAACAGAATAGAAAGTGATGAAGATTTAAGGTTGATATTTGCCATGGATGAAGCTTTGGATTTACTGGTGGCAACCGGGTTTAGAAAGCCTGTGTGCTCTTTAGTAAAAAGTGATAGCCCCAGTGTTGTTTCCACTCTGATCGAGTATCATTTACAGTATAAGGTGAAGTCTGAGTTGGATCAATATATTGATGGCTTAAATACCTTTCAGCTGCTGGCCAAAATCAAGTCAAATTCTGAGCTATGGAAGCCTTTCTTTGTATACAAATGTAATGATTTAACACCAGTTAAATAATTTGTTTAGTTTTTATTATTATTATTATTATTATTATTATTATTATTGAGGAATTTTTTTTTTTCCTTAGAATCTCTCAAATCCTTGTTTTCAATGAAATTTTCAACTAAAGGCAGTATATGTCGATCCAAAGAGGAACAAACGTACATGTTCTTTGTGGATTTTTTGGACAATTGTTGTGGTAAGACTTTTTTTGTGTTTGCCAGTAAAATTTCATCATATGAGAATGATATTTTTAGATGGTGACATAGAATGCTCTCTGAGTGAGTGATTGTTAGTATTTTTCTCTGGTACAAATCGTGTCCCCCCAACAGGATTTGTTGAGCAGCCAGCACTAATTTTTGTCCATCAGGGTGCTGCAAAGTTTCCAACTGCTTCAACCTGCGACCTGCATCTAAGACTACCTTCCAGCTACACGCATTATTCTGATTTTGAATAAGCCATGTTGTTGGGGATTAAAGGCAATGATGGATTTGGGGGCGTATGAGCTGCATGGAATTGTGTGTGTGTGTTTGTTAAATAAACTTCTTTTTTGCTTATTTAATCATTTCTGATAACAATAACAATTTATTGGCAATAAACTGGGTGAATATGTCCCTAGAAATCATTGTTTATTATATAAGAATCTAACCGAGAAATACTGTGACTATGAGTTAATAACTAGAATTTTGAGTTATTTGCTGCAGCTAACTACTACCCTGTGAAGTCAAGTTGACATATACTTTTGCAGTAACAAACTGGCTCAACATTTCCTGTTGGGAATGAGTGACACTGAAGAATGATAGCAAATCATGAAGCTGAACCTTTTGTACTGCATTAAGGAGTTCTGGAAGTCCATCCACTACAACTGTATCTTCTCCTTCAATTGATATGGGTCCTTCCAAATCAATTCCCATTGAATTCCAGTTGTTCTGGAAATAGTAACACCAACATTTAGGACATAATAACTCTACTGTAAATATATAGCAAACTACTAACTTATTTACAAGTAGAAAGAAGGTACATTTAGGTCAGCTGAGATTGAAGTAGCATTGTTCTTAAGAGTCATTATTCAAGAAAAGTTGCAATGTGACACACATTAAAAATATAATTGATAATGAAGCCACACAAAGAGAACAGTTTGTAAAAAGCAAACTAATATTAATGACACATATTATAACAATAAGGAATAGTTTCAATTATATATGCTATACTAGACATTCGTAGCTAAACAAGACTCTTTTGTTAACTCCTTACCCTACTAAGCCACTAAATTTATGTTCAACACCTTCTTCATTACAGGACATTATCCTAACTTTAATACCAACATACCTCTAGGCCTGTGAGAGCTTCATCATCTTCACCAACACAAGAAAAGCCTTGAATCCACAATTGTGTGGGTGTTCTGCTGTTCTCAGTTCTCAACTTGTGATGAGCCCACCCATTTCTGAATGTGTTCAAATGATGCTGGATAATTGGTACAAAAACAAAATGAAGAGCATATATGTCTTCAACCTTATTAACATCCAACAGTCCCAAATCCTCAAGAGAATAAAAGAACGAATAAAAAAAGGAAATGCAACCAGTGAAAAGGTCCCTCCACAAACGTTCTATGCGCTGATTATGTGTGCTCTGACCAGTTATCGCACTCCCTCATCCAGGCCCTCGTTCTGGATGTTCCAACATATAAGTAGCAACACCTCTGTTCTCCCCACCCATGTCCATTCTTACACGAGAAGGCAAACCAAACTCAGTAACAGCATCAAGAAAAGCATTTAGGACAGTGTCTGATCTGTTGTTTGCTGCTACTTTGAGATACGTAATCAGTCGGCTATAACCATCTATAGCACCGTGAATCACAAAACGCCATCTTATCAGTTTGTGATACCCACCTACATGCCATAACGCATTTGATGAAGGTACATTGTATTTACGACGATGTAAAATACTTCGGCAACGCTCAAATACACCATATGGATCCACTCTTCGCAAAGATTGCCTGACACGCTCACGTTGAATCAAAATTCCTCGGCTTCTAAGTTTTCCACTTATAGGTTTTTCTCCAATTCTTGGAAATAATGATACAACCTCAGAAACAATAGAATCTAATTCATCATCACTCATTAGACTGTAATTTCTAAGTATAATGCCAAATTTTCTTGTTCTTCTTAGAATAGTCCTTTTAGAACAACAAAACATCACTCCCATATCCCCAGCACTAAATCCTTGTTCCACTAGATAGCGCAATTGCTCTTGATTGATACTTACTTCAGGCCTACCTCTTTTTACCACACGACTTCTATTTTCTCTGCTGAAAATAAGTGCTGCCAATAACTCTCTTAAATTTTGAAATAAGGGCTCAAACGTGTTGTCCACAATTAACATAAAGTATTGAAGAATATAACCAAACAGATCAATGAGGTCATCCAGAACTTCCTCACTACAGTTAGGATATACTTCTTTCAAGTATTCAATACAACTTTGAATGAGAGAAAGACTTACTTCCTGTTCAGAGGCCATCAGATTAGGAGGAAGCTTACTCAGCAGTAGAAGACTTAGCTGGCGGTCATGAGGTAAAGTATATAGGCATGCTTAACAAATTAGGTAAAGCGTCGTTATCTTTGGAAATCCACAGTTTTGATCGCTTTTGAAAAGCCATGCTAATCGATTTAGAAATCGTTTTGCTGATCGATTTAGAAATCGTTTTGCTAATCGATTTAGAAATCGTTTTGCTAATCGATTTCGAAATCGTTTTGCTAATCGATTTAGAAATCGTTTTGCTAATCGATTTAGAAATCGTTTATCAAACCGATTACAAAATCGATTTCATAAAATCGTTTTGCTAATCCATTTCTAAAAATCGAATTATTTATCATCATTTTGGACCGGGGTTTTGCTCGTTTTGGGTAAAAAAAAGTCTACGAATTTTGTCATCGCTGGCGTTCCATATTCAATATCCATCTTTTTCAAGAAAGAAATGTAGACCCTTACCAAAGAGAGGTAAGAGGTCGCCGACTAAATTATTTCATAATCGATCTCATCATCGATCTTGCACCCGGTGTAATCGTGGTCCTAATCGATCTTGTAATTTTAATACTTTTTTCTTATTCTCCTAATCTTTGTCGTCCTCATATTCGATCTCTTAATCGTTCTCCTAATCGATCTCATAATCGTTCTCCTAATCGATTTTGTAATCGGTCTTCTAATCGATTTTGTTTTCCCAATCGATTTTGTAATCGTTTTCCTAATAGCGTTCTCCTATTCGATCTTGTAAACGATCTCGTAATCGTTTATTTAAATTTCGATCCTATACGGTAGTTTTGGCGGATTCCGCGTTCCATACATTTTGGACCTGGGTTTTGCTCGTTTAGGGTAACAAAGTCTAACGAATTTTGTCGTCGTTGGCGTTCCACACACCGGCACGGTAACCTTTCTCGGGTGATTGCTAATCAGTACTTGGAGCCGTCACGACCTGGAATTTTATCCACAATAAATTGCACGCTCATTGTGGGGGAGCAGGGATGAAGAATCAAATGAATACGAATCTTGGGTATCTAAAAATCTAAATTCTGAAGTACTGGTTGGCCAGAATGAACGTATACTTTGTACGTGGGTACACGTCGCATTAAAAAAAAATTGTAAAAAAGTTGTAGTGCACCCTTAAGGGTGCTGGCACACCGGATACGCGCTCCGCCCACGCAAATCAATTAAGGTTAATTGGCTGTTGCTATGGGAAATAACTCCGATTCTATACCTTGCAGGTCCACACAGTCAGGGGGATCTCCGAGATGTACCAGCAGACAGTGAACTTACCAAGAATGACAGACACAAACGCTGAGCGGCAAAAGATATGAAGCCTCAAAGTCCCAAAAATAAACGCATCTATTTGGAAACTGTGGAGGACCACCGAAGCCAAAATTCCGTCCACCGCTTCTTTTAGCTAATTGTTACAAAGTTGTCAGATTAGTTTTTTTCAATTCCGTTTCACTTTATATTTATTCACATTTCCACGTGATTTTTTTACAGTCGCGTCACAACTGTAAACTTTATTAAAAAACTAGTCTGACTACTTTCTTTACCTTGTTAAATTATGCCGCTGTACTAAAAATGGAACACTAATTCCACCCCCTTCTGGACTTGGACTGCAAAATAGATTCCAATTGGCTCGCACCCTTTTGCCTTTGTGCAAAGATCGAGCCCCGCCCATAGTATGCGGAATTAACTATACGCGTATTAGCTAGGTGGGGGCGGGGCGAACTATCTAGAGCAGCTGGAACCAACAAGATGGAATCCTTTGTGAATGCAGTGGCTCTGAAAAGAGCCGGGTATATAATAAAATAAAATAAACTGTGAAGATTCAGCAGGTGCCGATGGCCTTGGCAAGCTTCTCCCTCAGGGGCTTGCTCCGTATCCCCTGTCCTTCAGAGCGGTAAGAAAGACTTCGGTGGTACCACTGTATTCTCAAGCTGGAGGAGCTCTGTGTAGCCTATACTAAGGGAGTCCAGCTTCTTGGCTTGAGTTGAGGTTAGGTTAGGTCTGCCCAGTGACTTAATCAAAGCTGCAGCCCTTCTATATGTATTTCTCTGGTTGATCCACAGGGACAGTTGAACTTGGGGAGTCCGAACAGAGAGGTTAGCCAAACTTCCAGCAAGAGCAGAATGGGTGAAGACTCTTTCCAGTGCCAGAACGTCAGGAAGTGCTCTATGGGCTCCTACAAGGTAATTATTATTATTATTAAGTAGTATTGATTGTATTTCAGTAGCTAGCTGCATACCTTCAATAGGACTCCCAATAATTTTTATGTGCAGCTCCATTGATAGTGATGCACCCTGGAGAACTTCTTCCCCATCCTTCTTCATCTATATAAATAAAAAGTCATGATGATGATGATGACAATCATAATACAAAGTAATAATAATAACTTATTGATTAGGTCATACCAATTTGATTTTGTTTTGCGGCCCGACCAACCCAAAATTTTTGATTTAAAAAAAAAAAAAAGACCTCTGACCTATCAATTATTGCTAAGTCAGTTCGCCCCTTGTTTTTTATGCCGATCCAGTGGCAAAAGACCTGCCCCTAGACTGCATAACAATATGGCTAAGCAAGACAGACATTCTAGAAGTTGTTTTTGTTTAGTATTCATTATTTTCTCGAGTTTTTTTAATGATAATTTGTTTTGTTGCTTTAAATCAATCATTAACCATGGTAACTATACATCACGTTACTGTCATTTTCATTTTTAAGCCTGCTTACCTGACCCTATTTTAAGGGTCAGTTTGCCCGCGAAACAAGTAGGTATGGCCTTACCAATATCATTGCCAAATATAATCTAGAGTACATATGGCTATCCACTATGTAAGTAGTATATATCATTCACAATCAATTCCGGTAATATAAATACAAGCTGTTTATGCCGCAATGTTTCTAATTTTATCGGATAGGAAAAAATTCTTAAAATATAATTTTACCTGGACTCTTCATTAAGTTGACAATCTCTACCAAAGTATTTTTAATCATAGGAAATTCCAAAAAAATTGAACTCTAAAATTAGCACCTTATAATCTATAGTACCTAAATACATAATACCAAATTACAATGTACATACACTATTGAAATTATCTATTAATTGGTATTGATCATTTCTCGGCTAATTTCCCTAGTTATACCTTCCGGCTCGGTGCTGGGAACTGCCAAGCTGAGTGCAGGGGTACTCCAGACTGGACTAGGACTCCCATCACTGACTGGACGAGTGATGTCACTAGCTGGATCAGGGTTCCTGACTGGATGAGAGTCCACAGCAGTGACGTCCATACTAATAGGACCTATATATTTATTGTGTTTGTTTTTTTAATATTTATTTCTTTTTCAGGACTGATTTGTGTGTTAATTGTTTCAGTTTCATGTTATATTGCATTTATTACCAGTTCCAGCTTCCACTGAGTGTATTGTTGGCTCAGGCAAAAGGAAACTCTGTACCTCAGGAGCATTGGTGTTGACACCTGGTACATTTTGTTCGATAATTCTCAGCACAGCTAACAACAATAACAAAGAATAAATTGTGGAACCGGATTAGCTAATATAGTACCTCTTGTAGAGTGGCTGAGAATTTTATTTCTTTCTCTTGCGTCCATTAATTGTTGCTTTTTCTTGGTTTTAAGCCTCCTGCCCATGACTTCCTAACTAGCTTCTATATTGAATAAACAGCTGTTACCCGCCAATTTGTTACACTACAGTAACCACGCGAATTTACCACGGGCTGCCTAGCAGCTTTTATCTCTGCGCGGGTATTTAAGATCCGCCTACCACCTTTACAACTCCGTGGTTTCGTGGTTTAAGGCTCAATTAAGCCTCGCGCGAGCGTTGCTATGTGTGAGCACCCTTAAGCTATAAATTGTGAGGGAATTCCTGCGAAAAAGCAGTTTTTTAAGGCACGAAAGTTGCTGACCGGTTACTATTGGGAGCTGGGGTAAGAGTAATTCCTTATCTGTCAGCTAAAATTACACAAATAACTTTGGCTTTTCATTATTGTAGATAAGAGCTAGTTGGGTAGACCCTGGACCTCATAACAGAGAGGGGAGGATGCCTGGTAAATTGCCCATAACCCCATTTGTTCTAGCTGGATCAGCAAAATACCCACCTGGAACAGATCGCTTGGGATTCACGATCTGTGGGTAGTCTTTACTGTGGGTAGTCTTTACTGTGGGTAGTCTTTACTGTGGGTAGTCTTTAAGGCAGGCAGTGCCCTTACACACACCTTTAGAAGCTGGTTCAGTCCTGCAGTAGGAGAGAGAGTTATAACGTATTGGACCATAACTAATAAGGAATTAGTTATTTTATAAATTACATACAGCTGCATATTTGATACAATGTTGGTAAGAACTGACTTACGTTTATAAAAGCTTATGAAAATATACAATTTGCATTTGTAAATAAAACTGCTTAGTTTCATTCATTTTTTATGTACAGGTCATTTGGAAGTATTTCTATTCTCCCAACTCAGAGTAAGATCATGGTACACTATTGAATAGAACAAGTTAGTTCCGTGCATGCGAAGATTTTATCGAAATTGTAACATCAGGCATCATCATTAGTTCTACCTTAAAGATGCTGTCTCTTGGCTCTGTTAATGATATACCTTCAGATATTTCAGTGCCTGGAGAGGAGGAAGTGTGGACGCAATCGGCTGATGAAAGGCGCAAGCATTTGCTGTGTTTTTTTGCAGGAGGATTTATGACAAATATGTTGACTTTAAATAAATGATCTCATAGCAACAACTAATGAAAGTGACTTGGTAATGAAGAGTTCTGTACAGCTCTTGAGGATGTGTTGCTTTTACAAGGAATTTGCTGATGCCATAAGGGAGGGGAATGGACGATGTGTGCTGCATTGCTGGAAATACATGGCCATCATCTTCTCTAATTCTGGAATTGAAATTATGAATGTGAAAAAGCCAACCTACTAATTCAATGTAACCACACTTTGTCACCATGTCCCTTGGCAGAATATGATGTTACCTACAGCTAAACGTACATATATGTGACCGTCTACGGGAAAACCTGGCACAACGCCGCACCCTTCGAAATTTTTGTTCTTGCACTGACAGAGTTGTCGGCGTCCAGATATTGAGCTCTCCAAGTTATATCGTCTTAGCTTAAGTCGTTCCCACTATAATAGACCTAACCGTTCCCTTCCGTCGGCTTGAAACAATACATTTTTAAGAAATCGATCGATTTTTTTTCGATATTTACGCACGCCGCTTTGTGCCCGGCTTTCTTGTAGACTGTCACATATATTGAAGTAGTTCTTGAAATTAAATAAGTACTTCTGATCTTTTCTGTAAGAAAATTAAGCATGACTTAGTGTTCAGTAAAGCAGTGGAGTAGGAAGATGAAAAATATTGGGGGGGGGGGCAATATAAAGAGCAAACTGTGATGAATACCTTCAAAGACTTATGTTACGTTAACTAATTGCAATGTCACAGTGGTATTTGCAAAGTATATATATATATAATAATATATATATATATATATTACAACCCTGATATTTTTGCTTGAATATTTCTACATCATGCAAGCGTTCTGTATTCTCCCATATTGTACGCTTGTTATTGAACAATCCAAGTAACCCGCGCGTAGCGAATAAAATCAATGCAAAGTGTGATGTAGCTAACCGGTTGAGAAAAAATATCAATGCAGCAATAAATCACATATCACACTCGTCGTACAATATTGGAATGATATTTTACTCTCACGCCATATTTTCGCGCCATATTTTCACTCCCTTCAGCTCTGACTCGTGCTATAAGTATTACGAATGTAGCTAATAGCTGCAAATATTGTTGATTAAAAAACAGCAAATTTAAGTTGCACAGCATAAACATGTTAGCTAAGGTGATATGTTTCCAAAGTATTTGATTCTCTTGTCATTTCACTTGATGAATTCTTCAGCAATTTTTGATAAATCAAGATTGTCTGTTTTGTTTTGATGATTATGCAAAAGTATGTGGGGGTTTCGAGGATGCCCTCACTCGCCTTGCGCACAACGCGAGAGCCACAGTCTGATGGACAGCGAAGTTCGCTGCCACCAGAGTTCAGCTAGAGATTGTGTTAACTAATTTCTTACAAGTGCATGAACTAAAATTACAACACGTGGCGAGGGGCTTATGAATAAGAGTCCACTCGCCACTGACCAATGAAATTGATACAACCGTATGCATGATGTCCTACAGGTGACATGCGCACCAATCGTTAATGTTCTAAATGATACCCTCTCTAACAATCTCTAATGTAATGACATGGTACATAAACATAAACTAGTCTTTCTTTGCCTTCTCTCTTCACATTGTTCTTCTTCTCTCTTATTCTCCTGTCTCTCTTCTGTTCTCTAATGTGGGCTTCTCTTGTATGCCCACAAAGTATACAATGATTAAGACGCTGCTGGGTCATCGAGTTCCTCTGGTCAAGTTTTCTTTTAGCCATAGCTAAGACTGAGTCAAACTCTGTAGCATCTGCTATACAAGTGATGTAGCTGAGCTAGCATATTGGTAGCTGATTTAGCAGCTGCTAGTTTTCACACCAACCTATTATTACATCAGATTCAAATTTTTCTACTAAAAGATCAAGGATCACAGCTCTACAGTATCTAATGTGGTATAAGCATGGGGAAATATTGGGGGGGGGGCAGGCCCCCCCTTGAGAATTGTTAGAGGGGCCCATTGGCCCCCTGGCCCCCCTACTTCCTACTCCCCTGTAAATTGTGGACTGATAATAGCATATTAAGGCTGTCTCACTCACTCTACCCCAACCACTTTCCTCCAAAATGATAGAATGACTATTCAGAAATGTGAATGGTGGAATACGCAATCCCTAATCAATATATGAACTTGCATAAGCAAGAGATTCACCTAATTACATGATCTTTAATAATTGCCAATAGTGGAGTTATCACGATTACAATGCTAGAAACACATGTGCCGCAGGAAGCAGGGTGGAGACAATTGGGCTACAATTTCTCTAAAGAAAAAAGTTAGATATTACAGTGGATTTCATGCTTGGGCAAATTGTGTTTATTGGTTTGCCTACTGGGTTTGGAAAAATTTATGCTATGCTGTTTTACCTTTGGCCATGGATAAATTTTTTACAGCATGAAATGGGCATCGGCTATGTAGGCATATTAGTTGCCTTTACACAGCTTTTTTGGTTAGTTGCTGCGAGTAGTTACAATAGCATTGTAATCTCTTACCACACATCTACGTCTGAGGCCACTAAGCATGGAGGCCCATCACCATCTGAGGCCGCTAATGCAGAGGCTCATCACCAGCCACTAAGCATGGAGGCTCATCACCATCTGAGGCCGCTAAGTGTGGAGGCCCATCACCGTCTGGGGTCGTTAAGCGTGGAGGCCCATCACCGTCTGAGGCTGCTAAGCGTGGAGGCCCATCACTGTCTGAGGCTGCTAAGCGTGGAGGCCCTGAGGCCGCTAAACTTGGAGACCGATCACTGTCTGAGGCCGCTAAGCGTGGAGGCCCATCACCATCTGAAGCCGCTAATGCGGAGGCCCATCACTGTCGGAGGCTGCTAAGCACAGAGGCTCATCACCGCCTGAGACCGCTAAGTGTGGAGGCCCATCACTGTCTGAAGCTGCTAAGCATGGAGGCCCATCACCATCTGAGGCCACTATCTCACCCACTAAAATTGCTGATACAATAATAAGTACAAATGAACAGAGTTCTCATGGTGAGGGAATGTGGATTCATGAGTTTAATTTGACAGAAAATAATAGAAAATTACTAGAAAGTAATGCATTGTTAAATGACCAAATCATATTGTCTTCTCAAAAAATGTAACAAAGAGAATTCCCATCTATTTATGGTTGGCAGTCTACTCATTGTGATCACTTCAATCGGTTGGTGCTTCCGGAGAGTAGAAGGAGCAAGGCCCTGAAGCTAGCTCATGAGTTTAGCAGACACTCTAGTGTGAGAGGGATGAAAAAGATTTTAAATGGAAGGTTTAATTGGCCAGGTATTGGCAAAGATATTTCCGACTATGTGAAGTCCTGTCCTATGCAAGTTGCCTAGCATTCAACAAGGCTGGAAACCAAGGTGTTCAGATGGTAAAGGGACCCATAAACTCTGTACCTTTTGACTCAGTCACTGTGGATTTAGTTGGACCTTTAGGGGGAACATTGGCAGGGTTGTACGTCTGTCTTTTCCTCTTTGTAGTTTTGCTGCCACCAAGTCTTCAAGCCGTTTCTTCCTCCGGGAATAACTAGATAGTAGCTAATCCCACCATTCCCTTGACAAGGTAGTTTGGTTTTAATCAAACTATTGACACAAGAACAGACAAACAAGTTGTAAGAAATAGAACGTATGATGAGACTAAAACTAACACAATCAACGCATACTTATATATATGCACACACACACAGTTCTATAGATTCCAGTCAATTGACACAAATGTTCTTCCCATGCCTCCTCAATGTCTTCCTCGTGCTTCTTCTCTTTTCACAGTTCTTGCTTTGCCACTTCTCAGGCTCTCCAATCCCACAGACGTGTACAGTGATTTAGATGTTGATGGATGGGTGGTGAGTTTGTTGGATAGATTGAAGACATTGTAAGAGATTAACGATTAAGAACAAGAGAAATGCTGTCAAGAACAAGTGTGACTGTAGTCCAGTCAATCTACACTAAAAAAGGGCTACCCCCAACTAATTGCAACAGAATTTTTTTCACTTGTATCAAGTAAAGTTGACCTTCTAGTATAACGTATCCAAAATCCACCAAAATCTGCAAGAGGGTGTAAATCACTAAAAAGGTAAAGGGTAATCAGATCTGTTTTTCTACCAACCACATGGTCCTATCAAGGTTTTGCTACAAACCACAGGTAAGTCTCTTTGATTTCTTTGGGTTATAGGGTTTAGCTACATCTATACTAGCTTGGGGTGTATGGTTTCAAGCTACATATCTGCATGCTTGAGCATCCATAGCTGTCTTATCATGCTTATTGACTGGTGAACCTTTCCAGGCAAGATGAATGACGTGGAAATCTGTGTAATCTGTAAAGAAAGCCTTTCTAATGGTTTACCAACTGTAAAGTTACGACAGAAATGTAGTGATGAGCAAGCCAAGCCCGTGGAAGCGACGTAACAGCCCAAGTTGGTCAATTAGTACATATTGAGTGTCGCAAACTATTTACTTGTGAGAGGCGATTGTCATTTGATAAAAAAAAAGAAAAAGCTCAAGAGTCACCATCATTTTGTACCTTGCGTTCAGCAACCCCAGTATTTAAATTCAAAGAACATTGCCTTTTCTGTGGGGGAACAATAAGCGTGGTAGTGATGTATTTCCTGTGAGAACAAGTGATTTCCAAAGTATATTGCCAGAATATGTGGAGAGAGAAATGATGACTAGGGAAGATTAGTAGCTAGCAGGCTCGAGCTTGTTATTGATCGGCCTGCTGCTGATGCAGTTTATCATCAGCAATGTAGTGTGAATTTCCGTACCCTGAAAAATGTTCCAAGACAACATTTATCTTATTCTACGACAAAACAAACTAAACGTATCAATGTTGGAAGACCGGAAGATTTAGACAGATCTAGGACTTTTCAGCAGACAGTAGCATTTTTAAGGGAAAATGATGAGGAGCGCTTAACAATCGGTGACCTCATTGAGAAGATGCAAGGGTTTCTTAATGGTTCCGGATGCCAAGCATACAGTCAAACGTACATGAAGCAAAAATTGAAGGAAGAATTTGGTGATGAGATAATTATTACTCAGTTGAATGGGAAAACCTGATGTTGTGACTTTTCGTGGTAATGTCTAGGCTATTATGTTTAACTTTTATAAGGAAGAAAAGATGCAAGATTCCAAATCTGAAGCGATGCGCATCATTCGGACAGCAGCAAAATTGATCAGAAGTGATATCAAATCAATGGATGCTTCTTGTGAAAGCTATCCATCTAAGGAACAAATGCAGACTCCGAAGCAGTTCTAAACTATCTACCAGTGACATTGCAGGAGTTTTTGCAGGTATTGTTTACAGGGAAGAACACAGAAATGAAACGAGCATCGATTGGACAAGCAATTATACAGGGTACTCGCCCAAGAGTTATTTTGGCACCTCTGCAAGAGATGCACCATAAATTTTCTTCCAGGTTCATTGTTGATACCTTTATAAGCATGGATTTAGATGCTCCTATTCAGAAATTCAAAGGTTTGAGTGCAGTGCAGCTGTACAAGGAGGAGAATTGCCTGATCATAGACCAGGACAGTTCATTCAGTTTGTCGCAGACAATGTGGATCACAATATACGAACCTTGGATGGATGTAATACCTTCCACAGTATGGGCATGATCGCATCATTTACTCCTGGAAAATTTGTCAGCAAGCCCATCCCAAGAATAGCAGTATCGTCTGATGATATCAAGATGGCTG